>ERZ837910.95-NODE-95-length-127350-cov-5.484206_pt1 | contig 127350 bp, 119 predicted proteins | sample MGYA00519940_ERZ837910 | MGnify/ENA primary metagenome ERZ837910 (study PRJEB31850, sample SAMEA3708825) | human gut metagenome | biome: human gut; feature: human-associated habitat; material: faeces | place: China | collected 2014 ... | reverse complement strand
CTTGTCGCTTAATTTTTGGCGCTTTTGTCTATTGACTTTTCATAGCTGGTCTCCTATATATGTATTATAGCACATTATATCAAAAAAATCTATGGAATTATAAAAATAATACATTTGAAACGCGGAACTGATAGTGCTAAAATAAAACCTGGCAGATAATAAAAGGAGGCACATATCATGTTAAAAGAAAAGACATTGTTCCGCGGGGAACTTGCTCTGCCTTTCGCGGTGCTCATAAACAGCTTCGGCGTAGTTCTGATGCTGTATTCCGCCGCCGGAATATCCGCGATCTCAAGCGTCCCATATGCGTTTTCTGAGGTGTTCCCGGAGCTCTCGCTCGGAACCTGGACGTACATCTTTCAGGGACTGCTTGTCCTGTCGCTGATGATAATGCGGAAGAAATTCGTCACGCCCTACCTGTTCAGCTTTGTAGTGGGGTTCGTGTTCGGCGAACTCCTCGACGTTCACGAACTTTGGATCGGCATTCTGCCGGACAGCCTGCCGTGGCGCGTGATGTGGTTCCTGCTGAGCTACGTTGTACTGAGCGTGGGCATTGCTCTGTCGAACCGCTGCGGCCTTCCGATAGTTCCGACAGACCTTTTCCCGCGGGAGCTTTCCGATATTACAAAGGTGGGCTATCCGAAAATCAAGATAGCGTTCGACGTGACCTGCCTGGCCGTGACCGCCGCGCTGACTTTCTTCGGACTGGGGCACATTGAAGGGCTCGGTATTGGCACTGTCCTTGCGGCGTTCACGATGGGCAAGGCGGTCGGAATATGCGGTGATTTCCTCGACAGGCATTTCCGCTTTGAGAGCTTTATGACCCGCAGGAAGTCCGCTGTTCAGCAATGACCTCCACCGCAGTTTCTCTGACGTAACGCGGCTTTATATCGGCAAGGCGCTTCATGTGGGGCTGTTCCAGGTGGAGCGCCTGTAATTCTGCGCTTTCCCATTCCTCCACAAGAAGCACGCAGTCCGTACTTCCATCGGCGGGGAGGAAGTAATCGTAGCGCAGACACCCGCTTTCAGCCCGGACTATCTCCGGTATTCCCATTCCGGAAAGCTCACTCAGGAAAGCCTCGGCGCTTTCAGCTTCCCGACCCATTGCACCACCGGTGATTAGCACTTCTTTTCTTTCCGTTTTTTCTGCATCCTATAGATAAAATTAATTAAATGACCGCATACGATAGCCATTTGCCATATGCTGTCTGAATTATAACACATGATTATGCGAAAAGCAATAGTATTTTTTGAAAAATATTGAAAATATCTATAAAACACATACAAAATAGTGCAAATCTATGAATACGCAGACTAATAAAAACAGAAGTGGAAACAATAAACAGTGTATAAATGAAAAACTTCGTTTATTTTTAAACAGAGCCGCAGGATCGCTTCCTGAAAATAAGAAACGAATAAAGAAAGACACTCGTTGACTGAGGTTGAATTTTTCCGGATTATATGTTATAATTATATGAAAAGATGAATTGAAAGGCGGTATAGGATTGAATATAAAGAGAATATTTCTCTCGGCTGCGGCGGTCGTAATGTCGCTGACCATGCTGTGCTCCTGCGGGGAGCCGGCCGGGCTGAGACTCGGCACGGGCAATCCCGGCGGAATATATTACGCATACGGAACCGTTCTCCGAGAGCTTGACGACTGCGGGATCGACGTGAAGAAAACGGAAGGCTCCCGAGCAAACATGCGGCTTATGAAAGAGGGATTCCTTGACCTGGCGATAGTGCAGAGCGACGTGCTTGCAGAGGCGGTCAGCGGGACTGGAGATTTCGAAGGCACCCCGGTGACTGGCGTGAGGGCGGTCGCGGGGCTGTACTACGAAGCGTTCCAGATAATTACCCGGAGCGATTCCGGCATAACTGAACTTGCAGACTTGAAGGGGTGTAAAATGTCCGTCGGCGAGGAAGGCTCCGGCGTTGCCAAAAACGCGGAGTACCTGCTGCTGTCGGCTGGAATTCCGTCCAGCTCTGTAGAAACGGTGAACATGTCCTACGCAGAGTCTGCGCAGGCGCTTGAAAACGGCGAAATTGACGCGTTCTTCGTAATTCTGGGAGCGCCGTCGACAGTGGTTTCAGAGCTTGCCGAAAGCACGGATATCAGCATAATGCAGCTTGACGAGCGCACCGCAGCCGCAATGACCGGAATCTACCCTGGCTATTACAGCATGACGATCCCGGCGGGTACATACCGCGGTCAGGACGAGGAAGTGAACACGGTCGGAGTAAAGGCGGTGCTCACTGCGGAAGCCCGCGTCAGCAGCGAGAGCGTACGCGCAGTAACAGCCGCGCTTTTCGAAAACGCAAGCAGCATAAAATACACGATGACCGTACCCGCGCCGGATATCGAGTTCGCGGTGACGGATATTCCGTGCGGGTTCCACCAGGGGGCGGCGGATTACTATTCGTGGAACGGCGTGACCGTAAGCACGGGATCTGTTCCGGAGGTCAGCAGGCCGTTATTTGTGACCCGGGGAGATTAAGGAGGATATATTTTTGCACGTTTTAAATATCGACATGTATCAGACTCTAGCGTTTGCTGTGGGGGTTCTGTTCATAGGCGGTTTTCTGAAAAAGAAGATAAGCATACTTGAAAAATTCTGTATTCCTGCGCCGGTCATCGGCGGACTGATTTTCGCGCTGGTCTCCTGCCTGCTTTATGTGTTCGGCATTGTGGAGTTCAACTTTGATGAAACGCTGAAAAATGTCTGCATGGTGATGTTCTTCACCTCGGTAGGCTTTCAGGCTAATCTGAAGGTGCTCAGGGCAGGCGGGCTGAGCCTTGTGATTTTCCTTGCCTGCCTGTTCGTGCTGATAGTTGTTCAGAACCTTGCCGCTGTTGGACTTTCACAGGTGCTGGACATCAGCCCGCTTATAGGAATGTGCACCGGCTCGATACCTATGGTTGGAGGTCACGGCACGTCGGGAGCGTTCGGCCCGGTGCTCGAGGATTTCGGCATCGAGGGCGCGACGACATTCTGCACTGCGGCGGCTACTTTCGGTCTGATAATCGGTTCGCTGATGGGAGGACCCGTCGCGCGCCGTCTGATAGTCAAGCACGACCTGATGAAAAACGCAGTCTCAGAAGACGCGACCATACTCGCCGAGGAGGAGCAGAAGCACCACCGCTCGGTCAGCATGTACGCTCCGGCGGCGTATCAGATAGCGATAGCGATGGGTCTGGGAACGGTCGTTTCCTGGGCGCTTTCACTGACCGGAATGACGTTCCCGGTCTACATCGGCTCGATGATAGTTGCAGCTTTCATGCGGAACATCGACGAGTACACCGGTTCTTTCCATATCCACATGGGTGAGATAAACGACATTGGCGGCATATGCCTGTCGCTGTTCCTGGGTATCGCGATGATAACTTTGAAGCTCTGGCAGCTTGCAGAGCTTGCGCTTCCGCTTGTTGTTCTCCTGGTCGCGCAGGTGATAATCATGGCGTTGTTCTCCTATTTCGTGGTATTCAACGTGATGGGCAGGGACTACGACGCGGCGGTGCTCAGCGCGGGCGTGTGCGGTTTCGGAATGGGCGCGACTCCTAACGCGATGGCGAACATGCAGGCGATAACCGAGAAGTTCGCGCCGTCCGTAAAGGCTTATCTTCTCGTACCGATAGTCGGAAGCATGTTCGCGGATTTCATCAACAGTCTGGTTATAACGTTCTTCATTAATATTCTTAATTGAGCAAATGGAGGTAGTTTTATGAAAGATAAAAAGAATAAACTGGATTTCTTCTCGGAAAATCTCGCGTTCCCGGAGGTGCATGTAGATTCCCAGAAAAACACCGACGATAACGAGCCAGCGGAGCCTCACGGCGATGTCGCGATAGATAATCTCGCCGTTCCCGAGGTCAAGGTGAAGGACCACAAAAAGAAATAAAAACACCGGCAGGTCGGAAGGTCTGCCGGTGTTCTCTTGCAGTCAATTGTTTTCGCCGAACATCATCTCAACGAATTTCAGCGTGTATTCGTTCCAGAATACCATATCGTGGCTGCCTTTGCTTTCAAGGTAAACATGCGGGACTTCAATGCCCGTGAGATAGCGGTGGAACTCCCGGTTCTGCTCGAGCAGGAAATCCTCCGTGCCGCAGGACATGAATATCTCAGGGATACGCGCCCCGGAGTCCTTCAGGCGTTTTACCAGCACCTCCGGGTTGCTGTCGCTTTCAAGAACTGCGTCGAGGTCGCCGAAGCACTCGCGATAGTAGTCGTAGTTCGCGACCCCGTTGTCCTCGCCGGGCTTCATTCCGGCGATCTGGTGAACGATCAGAGCCGAGGACATCGCCGCGGTCTTTCCGAAGTTCTCCGGGTAAGCCAGCGCGGTGTGGAGCGCTCCGAAGCCTCCCATCGACAGACCAAGCAGGAATGTGTCCTCAGCAGAATGTGCCAGACCGAAAGTCCGCCTGATATAATTCACAAGCTCATCGCCGACGAATGCGCAGTACTTATGCGCGGTGGAAAGCCCGTCCAGCCAGAAGCTGTTCTCGCCGCAAGGGGCGATTACCGCGAAGCCGTACTTCTGCGCGAGCCATTCCGGAACCCAGTTTCCGGCGTCCCCGGTGTAGCCGTGCAGCAGAAATAAAGTCCGCATTTTCTTGGGAGTGTCCTCCGGCTTGTCGTTTGGAATGTACATTTCAAACCGGATATTCCGGTTGAGCGCCTGGGAAAAGTATTTGATAGAAAGTTGAGCCATGCTGCACCTCCGAATTTAATCAGGCCATCTCTCAAAGCCTTGTTTGAGTGAAAAATTGTATAGCACACCGACTGCTTCCTTAAACCGGTTTTTAGAGGTTCTCAATAAATTGATTTTACCTCATTCCGGAGGATTTGTCAATGATCCGCGTAAAAATTTTTTTTAAAACAGGCAGATTTTCCCGGCCTGGCATGTTATAATTACAGAAGGGAAACGAAAGGGGTGGTAATGTGTTCCAGATAACACACGAAAATGCGTCCGCGCTATTCAGACAGTACGCGAACGCAGTCTACCGCATAGCGCTGGGAATAGTGCGAAGTCCGGAGGAAGCCGAGGACATACTCATGGACTGCTTTTCCGCAGCGATACATCACGCCGGGGGATTCAACGACGAGAATCACCTGAAGAACTGGCTCATGCGAATGGCGGAGCACCGCGCTCTGAACGTGGTAAAATCGGCGAGGGTGAAACGAAATGTTTCGCTTGAAGCCGCCGAGGAGGTCGCGGCTCCGCAGAAAGCGCAGAACGAGCTGCTGGACACGGTTATGAAACTGCCGGATATCGTCAAGGCGGTGATCTACATGTTCTACTATGAGGACATGCCCGCCGCGGATATCGCAAAGACTCTGTGTATCAGTGAAAACACGGTCTACAAACGCCTTGCCAAAGGCAGGAAGCTGCTGAAAATATCTTTGGAGGAGGGACTGTAATGACTAAAAAAGAACTCAGGACTATGTATGATAAAATGTCGCTCTCCGAGGAAAGAATGACGGAGCTTGAAAAGCGGCTCGACGACTGCTTTGAGCACGAGCCGGAGAACATCAGTGATTTCGAAGAAACCGAGCTTATGCAGTTCAGCCAGGAGTACAAGCCTGCACCGCAGCGCAGGAATCCGCTGAAAATCGTGGTAACCAGCGCTGCTGCGGCGGCTGTGGTCGCCGTGGGAGTTACAGCGGCGTTCAAAACCGGGATAATTCCTACCGGGACGCCCGTTTCAGAGTTTACTCCGGACGTGCAGACCGAGGAAACCGCTGAACCCACTCAGGAGGCGGTAAAGCACGGCATAACCTCCGCCGACCTGCCGGAATATCCGAACAAGGGAATTCTGGATGACGGCTTTTATAAACTGGACAGCGAAACCTTTGACGAGACCGTCGTGAACGATATCAAGGGGCTGAGCCTGCAAAAATCCGTTCTTGCTGCCGCCATGACCGTGACCGACTGCGACTACGAGTGGGGAAGCGGCGACACAGTCTACACTGTCACCATTGATACAGCGTACTACAGCCAGATGGGAATAGATCCGGTGGGGCGTTCGATAAAGATTCTCATGCCCGGCAGGATCAGTTACCAGTACGAGGGCTGTCCGCTCTATACAAAGGGAGACAGATTCTTTGCGGCCCTGCGTAACGGCGAGCGATTCTATGAGGTATCAGCCGCGCAGACCATCGCCGATATAATCACCATTGACGGCGTAGATTACGCCGCGGCGCACAGCAAAAACCTCCCGGTGATATATAATCACGCCGGCGAGGAGGTCCTCACCTACGACCGCACCGTGACAAAGAATCCCGCAAAATATTACGGTGTCTATGCCATCAGCGAGTACGGACAGTATTACGCCGGGCTTGCCGAGCACGACGATAATCCAGTAGTGACATCTGATGATAAGGTCGACGTTTCCATGCTGTCTTTCTATATGGACGCAGAAGTTCTGACAGAGATATTCGAGCCGAATTTCTTCGGAAGCTGGTCTATCCAGGACTACGACCCCGATTGGGACTTCAGCTATGATATTTCCCTGGAGTACGATGTCAGCTATGCATTTTCCGATATTTTCAGACCGATGAACGGAATCACCTGCGGCGGCTTCTCAATGGACAGCAAGGCGTTCTACATGCTGGACTATACCAACGGAGCAAATCTGTGGGTCGTATGGAAGGACGAACCCGAGAGCCTCTACCGCTATGAGGGCGTTGGAATGCGCGACCGTTCCGACTACCTCGTGGCATACAACCGCAGAGACGGCATAGTATCGCCGGAAGTGTCCGTTCCTTCAAGCATAGGTCAGCTCGGTCTGCTGAAAACACTTTCCGAGTATGGCGACAGCATCTGTGTGATACCCTCCAGAGACGGGCTGAGGTATAACGAAAACGCCTTAAAAGGCACGCTCGCCGGGACGGTCATGGACGTTCTGGAGAACGGCTCCACGGAATACGCAGGCGTAACATGGAAACGCACTCACATTGACCGTTACAGCGTTGCGAACATCGACCTCCCCGAGGAGCAGAACTGGCTGCTTGAAAAGTCAGCGGATAAGCTGTCGATAACGGTGCGCATGTTCAACGCGGACGAAAAGTGGCGCGACGCATTTTATTTGCAGGACTATTCAGGCGAGTTCTACAGGGATTTCCGCGTGGATTTCACCAGGACGGATTCCGGCTGGGGCTGGGAATTTTCTCCGCTCTCCGGCGACCCATCAGACATGGATAACTTCTTCTCCCCGCTGACGGACCTCGATATTTTCCCGCCAGTAATGGACATCGGCGAAACTTCACCCGAGGTCTCCGTCGAGTACTACGCGGTGGAAAACGCCGGACTTACCGACATCTACGCATTGCGCACGATCAGAGGGGCTTCCGGCACAGTTTACGAGTACGATCTCTACTACCGCGACCCGCACACCGACTCCTACACCAAGCTGAATTACAGCGAGACCATGGATTTTTTAGTCGATGACAACGGCAGCGTTTTATCTGCGTCTATAGATGAATCTCAGCCGCAGCTGGCGCGCTACAAGCATGGCGTTGTAACGGCGTCTGGCGTGTGCGGCTCCACTATGGCTGTGCAGGGAGAAATCGAGCTGATACCGCACGGTGATTTCGTGATCGTCGCATACAACGACCCCGACGGCGGAAGATATACCGTTCTTGAGCGTACGAGCCTGTTAGTTGTAGGCTGCTATCAGCATCGTTTGCTGAAAATCACCGACGACAGCCTGGAGGTGCTGAACGAATACGACGGAAGATATACCAAAATAGAGTTTGACGACGAACTGAAGATACGTGCAGTCGAGAAAATAGCCCAGCAGCTATGGTTCAACTATGTGGTAGGCGCTCCTGTGGGTACAGGCAAGTATATGGTCATTACTGATGGATACATGGGCAGGGTCATTGCCGATCCGGAGCTTCGCACCTACCAGGGTATCCTGAATCAGTTCAAGGAAGTGTACACGGAAGAGGCGGCATTAGACGCGATGAGCCAGGTAATAGGTCACTCGGTCTGGGAAGTGGACGGCAGGACCTTCACTAACGATGGCGCGCGCGGTACAGACATTTCCATCTGGAGCGTGGGATTCTCCATTCCTGAGGAGACTAAAACCGACTCCACAGCAGTGCTGGATTTCACCATAACCTACACGGATTTTGATACTGACGGTCCCAGCGACAAGCAGGATCACTACACGATAAACGCGGTCAAGACAGCGGACGGCTGGCGGCTTGACAGATTCTATTATCCGTATTAACGGGGTTAGTTCTGAACCGCAAACCCGTATTACAAAAGGAATTGTAGCGCTGTATACTCAGCGCAGACCGTACTCTGATCAACAAAAAGGACGCTTTTTCAGAAGGCGTCCTTTTTCTATATCAAAAGTTCTGCTGCCGGGCACAAAATCCAGGAGTGATTTTGTGTTATAGCCGGAATTGGTTCGCTTCAAATATGCCCTAATAATCTGAAGGCGTTATCTGTAAAGCCGCCGGATCTACTTGTCTGCTGAATTGTTTGCGAGCTTCTTTGCAAGCTGTATCCCGATGAGAAGCAGGACAGGGAAAACGATAGCGGCGAGGATACCGGCGCGCAGCTCTCCGTTAAAGCACCCGGAAATGAACCCTGCAAGCGTAGGTCCGCCGGAGCAGCCTACGTCCCCGGCAAGCGCCAGCATTGCGAACAGAGCCGTACCTCCGCCCTTGACCGCAGCGGAAGCCTTGCTGAACGTACCCGGCCACATTATCCCGACCGAGAAGCCGCAAACCGCACAGCCGACAAGTCCCACAGCCGGAAGCGGAACTAACGAAATGCAGAGATACGCGGCAATGCAAAGCAGACAGCTCATTCTCATGAATTTGTCGAGGTTGAGCTTGTCGCCGAATTTACCGTACAGCAGACGAGAAAGCCCCATCAGCGCGGCAAAAGACATAGGCCCTGCGAGGTCGCCGATAGTCTTGCTTACGCCGAGACCCTGCTCCGCAAACGTGGAGGCCCACTGGCTCACCGCCTGTTCGCTTGCTCCTGCGCAGAGCATCATCAGCATCATTACCCAGAAACCTTTCCGGGTAAAAAGCTGCTTCAGAGTAAGTCCGGTCTCGCCCTCCTCGTGAAGGGAATATATCGGAGCCTTCGCGAACGGAATAATGTTAACAGCCGGAACCATAGCCCAGCAGACCGCGAGTATCTTCCAGTTCTCGATGCCGAACAGTGTGAAAAACAGCGTGGAAATAAGCACTACTCCGACATGTCCCCAGCAGTAGAAGGAGTGCAGAAGGCTCATAGCCTTTTCCTTGTTGCCGGTGGGGCAGGCTTCGAGTATCGGACTTATCAGTACCTCTATAAGCCCGCCTCCGATGGCGTAAATGAATACGGCGATCAGAATTCCGGCGAATGGGTCGGGGAACGCTTCCGGCAGGACTGTCAGGAGGACGAGACCGGCTGCGGAGCATACATGCGCTATTATTGCTGAAGCTCGGTAGCCTATCTTGTCAACGAAGCCTGCTGAAAGCATATCAATAACGAGCTGAATTCCGAAATTCAGCGTAATTAGCAGCGTTATCTGCGTCAGCGGAATGCTGTAGGTTTTCTGGAATGTAACGAACAGCAGCGGCAGGAAATTATTTACGGGAACCTCTAAAAACCGGTTTGAAAAGGGAAAATGGGTAGAGTGCGCCGAATGCGATGAAAGCCGACGAAGTAAGGCTGTATGCCTTACGAGGAGGTTTGAAGAAGCAGGCGGTGTGCTATACACATTTTCACTCAAACAAGGTTTTTAGAGGTGACCATATATAGCCTGTACGATGTATCCTATAAAGCAGGCGTACATCGTGAGCTGGTATTTGTTTTTCATGGAGTTGCCCTTTCCTTTTTGTCGATTTGTCGATTAATTATATCTGAATCCGGTTCAGAATTCAATCGCCAAAATCTACGAAAATTCCGGCGCATTCACAGGGTATTTTTAGTGAAGTTCACCCTGCGGCGAAAGCTTGACATCGCGGCGCTTTTGGTGTATCATATTTACATAGATAATAAAACCGGATTCAGATTCGGGTAAAGATGATATTTCCGCATGAAAGGGACATATGGATTCAAATTTGCTTAAATACATGGCGTTTATCAGGACGGTGGAATGCGGCAGCTTCACAAAAGCGGCGGAGCAGTTAAATTATTCGCAGTCCGGCATAAGCCGCATGATAAACGACCTCGAAACAGAGTGGCACGTGAAGCTCCTTGAGCGCAGCCGCGCGGGAGTTCGCCTTACCTCCGACGGGCTTACGCTGCTGCCTTATGCAAAAAGCGTCTGCGAGGACTACCGCCGCCTGCAAATGCAGATCGACGACCTGAAAGGGCTTCAGACAGGAATAATTCGCATAGGGACCATAGCAAGCGTTGCGGAGCACTGGCTGCCGCGTATAATCAGCCGTTTCAGGCAGGACTACCCGAATATCGATTACGAGCTGCTTATAGGCGACTACGGCGAGATAGAGCAGTGGATAAGCGACGGAAGGGTCGACTGCGGGTTCATCTGCTCACCGATACAGCCTGACCTTGATTCCACGGTGCTGGAGCGCGACGAGCTGATGGCGGTGCTCCCGAAGGGACACCCGCTTGCGGAGCACTCCGCGGTACCCATCGAGGAGCTTTGCAGAGGTCCGTTCATGCTGCTTGAGCGCGGAGCCAGGGGAGAAGTTTCCGAGCTGTTCGAGCGGCGCGGACTTGTTCCGGATATCCAGTTCAAAACGCTGGACGACTACGCAGTGATGTCCATGGTTGAATGCGGCCTGGGTCTTGCGATACTCCCGGCGCTTATACTGAAACGCATTCCCTATAATGTGGAAATACGGAGCCTTGCCGAACCCGCCTTCCGGGATATCTGCTTTGTTATGAGAAACCACGAGACGGCTCCGCTGGCTGTAAAGCGGTTCGTTGACTACCTTGGGTATCGGAATTCACATAACTCTCAGATTAATTAGCAACTCCGGCACTTGACTTATTAAATAAAGTGTGCTAAAATATAAAGTTGGAAGCCTCTGTGCGTCAGAAGGCTGTAATTTACAGAAAGAGGGATTTTAAAATGACAAAGATAGATGTGTTCTCCGGATTCCTCGGAGCAGGTAAGACTACCCTTATCAAGAAGCTTTTAAAGGAGGCTTACGCCGGTGAGAAGCTGGTGCTTATCGAGAATGAGTTCGGCGAGATCGGCATTGACGGCGGCTTCATGAAGGACGCCGGCATACAGGTAACAGAGATGAATCAGGGCTGCATTTGCTGCTCTCTGGTAGGTGATTTCGGCAAGGCTCTGGCGCAGGTGCTCGAGCAGTTCCACCCTGATCGTATCCTTATCGAGCCGTCCGGCGTCGGCAAGCTGTCTGACGTGCTCAAGGCTGTCATGAACGTTCAGAGCGACGATCTCGTACTCAACACCTACACAACCGTAGTTGACGCGTCCAAGATCAAGATGTATATGAAGAACTTCGGCGAGTTCTACAAGAACCAGGTAGAAACTGCAAAGACCATCATACTCAGCCGTTCCCAGAAGCTCTCCGAGGACAAGCTCGCTGAGGCTCTTGCGATGATCCGCCAGCTCAACGAGCATGCTACCATCGTAACCACTCCGTGGGACGACATCAACGGCAAGCAGATCCTTGAGGCAATGGAGATCAAGAACAGCTTTGCAGAGGAGCTGCTCAAGGACGAGGGGATCTGCCCGGTATGCGGACATCACCACGATGATGACGACGATGAGTGCGACCATGACCACGAGCATGAGCACCATCATGACCACGAATGCTGCCACCACGACCACGACGAGGACGAGCACGAACATCACCACCACGACGGCGAGTGCGGCTGCGGACATCACCACCATCACCACGGTCACGACGCCGACGAGGTATTCTCCAACTTCGGCGTTGAGACTGCGAAGAAGTTCACCAGGGAAGAGCTTGAGAACGCCCTGTCCAAGCTGTCCGGCGAGGAATACGGCACAGTACTCCGCGCTAAGGGCATCGTTGCAGGTGCTGACGGCGTTTGGTACCATTTCGACTTTGTTCCCGAGGAGTACGAGGTACGCACCGGATCGGCTGACGTCACCGGCAGAATGTGCGTGATCGGCGCAAAGCTCGCCGAGGACAAGATCAAGGCGCTCTTCGGAGTTTAATTTTCCACAAAAGCGAACACCGCGCCCGGGGCAAAACTCCGGGCACGGTACTATTTTAAGATAATGACAGGAGGAGCAAAATGGAGCTTCCGGTATATATGATAACGGGCTTTCTTGAGAGCGGAAAGACCTCGTTTATCCTCGACACGATAAGCGACAAGCAGTTCTCTAAGGGTCAGCGCACCCTTATAATTGCCTGCGAGGAGGGCGAGGTCGAGTACGCGCCCGATATCCTCAAGGCTGCAAAGGCAGAGGTGGAGTTCATCGAGGACGAGGAGGAATTTAATCCCGAGCACCTCAGCGAGCTGGTGAAGAAGCACCGCCCGACCCAGATAATGCTTGAGTACAACGGCATGTGGAGCCTCCGCACGATGGCGCAGAAGGCACCAAAGGACTGGATATTCTACCAGATCTTCATGTTCGTGGATCATTCCAAGTACCAGGTTTATATGAACAACATGCGCCAGCTTCTGTCCGATAATTTCTCGATCGCGGACATAGTAGTGTTCAACCGCTGCGAGAAAAACAAGGTCGACAAAAAGACCCTCCGCCGCAGCATAAAGGCTCTTAACCCGAAGATTGACATGATGTTCGAGTACACCGACGGCTCAATTGAACAGGGCTTCCAGGGCGACGACGAGATGCCCTACGACCTGAACGCAGACCCAATCGAGATAATCCACGACGACTTTGGTCTGTGGTATATCGACGTTATGAGCAACACCGAGCGCTATCTCAACAGAAACGTACGCGTAAGGGGCATGGTGTTCCGCGCGTCTAACGTCCCGAAGGGGTACTTTGTTATTTCCCGCCGCGCAATGACCTGCTGCGCGGACGATATCCAGGTAGTCGGGATTCTGGTGAAGGCTCCGAACGCCGCCGACTTCAAGGACGGTGCATGGGTGGAAGTAACAGGAAGGATCATCGCTGAGAAGCAGTCGGCTTACAAGGGCGAAGGTCCAGTGCTTAACGCCGCTGAGATAAAGGAAACCGAAGCGGCTCCCAGCGAGCTTGTATACTTTAGCTGATGAACGGAAAAATTTTCACTGTCAGGCTCTCAGCGGACGAAAACGCCGTTGAGATACTTGACCAGACTCTGCTCCCGAACCGGGTCGAGTACCTCCGGCTGGAAACCGCGGAGCAGCTTTACGAAGCCGTCTTTAAGCTCCGGGTGCGCGGCGCTCCGGCGATAGGAGTCTGCGCGGGATTCGGAATGTACGTCCTGGCTCGGAAAATATCGGACGATATTCTGCCGGAGCTCCGCAGGGCGGGGGAGTACCTTGTTTCGTCGCGGCCAACCGCGGTAAATCTGAGCTGGGCTGTAAAACGAATGCTAGCCTGCGCGGAACGCGGCTATAGTTCCCGTGATGAGCTGCTTTCCGCCCTCCGGAGCGAGTGCACGGCTATTTGCGACGAGGACATAGCCACCTGCCGAGCTATCTCTGAAAACGGTCTTTCCCTGGTGAAAAGCGGCGACGGAATACTCACCCACTGCAACGCGGGAGCACTCGCGGCGGTGGAGTACGGCACCGGGCTCGGCACGCTGCTGCTCGGAAGGGAGCGCGGCTATGAGTTCCACGTTTACAGCGACGAAACGCGCCCGCTGCTCCAGGGAGCCAGGCTGACCTCGTTCGAGCTGAACCACGCGGGGGTAGACGTGACGCTCATCTGCGACAATGCGGCTTCGCTGCTGATGAAGCAGGGGAAGATACAGGCGTGCTTCGTAGGCTGCGACAGGGTCGCGGCAAACGGGGACGTCGCTAATAAGATAGGAACGCGCTCAGTGGCGATAAACGCGAAGTTCCATGGGATACCGTTCTACGTGTTCTGCCCTGGCTCGACGATAGATTTCGGCTGCGCCACGGGCGACGACATCGTGATTGAGGAGCGCAGCGGCGAGGAAATAAAATCCATGTTCTTTTCCGAGCCTGTCGCTGAGCCGGAGGTCAAATGCTGGAACCCAGCGTTTGACGTGACTGACGCGGAACTCGTGACCGCGATAATCACAGAGCGGGGAATCGCGCGGTATCCATACACAGAATCACTAAAGCGGCTTTACGCTTCGGAGGGAATATGAAAATACGCTTTTACAACGCCAAAATACTTACCATGCAGAGCGAGGATATCATCACCGGCGAGCTTCACACCGACGGTGATAAGATCACGTTCGCAGGCTCTGAGAATATCCCGCAGGGTAGCTTCGACCGCGAGATAGACCTTACCGGCAAGCTGATAATCCCGGGATTCAAGAACGCGCACACTCATACCGCCATGACGTTCCTGCGCAGTTTTGCGGACGATCTCCCACTTAACGACTGGCTCTATGAGCAGGTTTTCCCGCACGAGGCGAAGCTCACCGAGGAGGCGGTGTACGTTTTCACTCAGCTTGGCAACATGGAGTACCTTACGAGCGGAATAACTTCCAGCTTTGACATGTACATGAAGCTGGACAGCTACGCGAAGGCGTGCACCGATATGGGCTACAGAAGCGTTCTGTGCGGCTCCATCAACGATTTTGGCGGAACAGTTGAGGGTATCGAGGAGGAGTATAACAAGTTCAACCGCTTCGATCCGCTGATAAGCTACCAGCTCGGATTCCACGCGGAGTATACGACCAAGCGCGAGACCCTGGAGGGACTGGCGAGGCTGTCGCAGAAGTACAAGGCTCCGATGTACACGCACTCAAGTGAAACGAAGTCGGAGACCGACGGCTGCCGCGGGCGCTACGGGCTGACCCCGACGCAGTTCTTCGACAAGCTCGGAATGCTCGAGTACGGCGGAGGCGGATTTCACTGCGTGTGGTTCGATGAGGAGGACATGCGCATTGCCAGGGAAAAGGGACTGTGGATAGTTACGAATCCGTCGTCGAATCTCAAGCTGGCGAGCGGGATCGCTCCCCTCTGCGAGATGAAGCGCCGCGGGATAGACCGCATGGCGATAGGCACCGACGGAGCCGCAAGCAACAATTGTCTTGATATGTTCCGCGAAATGTTCCTTGTGACTGCATTGCAGAAGTACCGCGAGAATGACGCGGCGGCGTTCCCGGCGTTTGACGTGCTGAAAATGGCATGCACCGGCGGTGCGCTTGCGATGGGACTTACAGACTGCGACGTGCTGGCTCCCGGAAAGCAGGCAGACCTTGCGGTCATAGACCTTATGCAGCCGAACATGCAGCCGATACACAATATTGCGAAGAATCTCGTTTACGCGGGAACAAAGCAGAATGTAGTCATGACTATGATCGCCGGAAAAGTCCTCTACGAAAATGGAAAATTCACGACGGTTGACGCGAACGAGGTCTACGAAAGGGCTGAGAAGCTCACACGCGAGATCTGCGGATAATACAAATAAGGCAATGCGGCAAGCGTTGCCTTTTTGCTATTGACAATCTCCTTATTTTATGGTAAAATAATAATAACAGTTATTGTTTTATATAATGGAGGGGAAAAATGAATTTTTCACGGCAGAGAGAGATAATATATGAACAGGTGAGAAATTTTCCGGTGCACCCGACCGCCGAGGAAGTGTACCGCGCATTAAAAAATGACAATCCGAATCTGAGCTTGGGAACAGTATACCGCAATCTGAATCAGCTCAGCGAAGCGGGAATGCTTCTTAAAATCCCGATAGCAGACGGCTCCGACCGCTTCGACGGCAGAACCGACCGGCACTATCACATGATATGCGAGAAATGCGGCAGGGTCTTTGACGTTGAGCTTGATTGCCTTGACTCGATACCGCAGACGGTGCTTCAGTCGACGGGGCATCACATAACCCGCGTAACGCTGAATCTGAAAGGCGTTTGCGCTGAATGCTCGGCTTCGGAACAAGGCTCCGAGCAATAATTACATCAGATTTGTGAAACAATTTCCTTTAATAAAAAACGCCGCAGTGAAAATAATATAACTGCAAGGGCGAAGTGAAAATGCTTCCGCTCCTGTAAAAGATACGGAGCGGAAGTTCCGTATAATAAAAAAGGTTTTATTAAAGGAGAACAAGATTATGGCTTCTAATAAGCAGACCAAGAGCGCACTCAATTCCATGAAGATGCAGGCAGCCAGCGAGGTAGGCGTTCCGCTGAACTCCAATGGCTATAACGGCGAGCTCACTGCAAAGCAGGCAGGCTCTATCGGCGGCCAGATGGTAAAGAACATGATCGCAAGCTACACTCAGCAGAACTCTGCTCAGTAATTACGCTGAATAACGCATAAACAAATCCCTCCGCAGCAGCGGGGGGATATTGTTGTTTACAGAATGATACATATGAGACCGCCGCAGCCTTCGTTGATGATGCGCTGTATCGTCTCCTGCAGCTTCATTCTTGCGTCGGCGGGCATGCGGTAGAGCTTGTTGTGGAGTCCTTCGTTCACCAGCTCGTGCAGTGACTTTCCGAAGATATTGCTTTCCCATATCTTTTTCGGGTTTTCCTCAAAGTCGGTCAGCAGGTATGCGATTAGCTCCTCTGACTGCTTCTCGCTGCCGACTATCGGGTTTATCTCGGTTGTGATGTTCGCGGACATCATGTGTATTGAAGGCGCGCTCGCCCGCAGCCGGACTCCGTATTTGCCGCCCTGCTTTACTATCTTCGGCTCATCGAGCTTTAGTTCGTCCATCGTCGGCATGACGATCCCGTATCCGGTCGCCTCGACTTCCTCGAGCGCGCCGCGGACGCGTTCGTATTTGTTCTTTATCTGTGCAAGCTCTATCATGCAGGGCATAAGGTCGCTTTCGTCGTGGAGCACCAGACCGGTAGTTTCGCCGAGTATCTGGTAGAACAGCTCGTTTTTCAGAGTTATGTCGATGACTCCCGAGCCGGTGCCGAGGTCGATATCCTCCGGAATAACCCTTGAGGTGTACTCGCAGGCTGAGATCTCGTCGGCGCAGGATTTTATGCTGCTTATGCCGTCTATCTTCGCGGCGGCGGACTTTATCGTGCTGAAAAGCTCCCTGCGCAGCCAGTGGTCGCGGTCGAGCGCTGTGATCCATTTCGGCATTCTGACGCGTATCTCGCTGACTGGGAACTGCAAAAGAACCATTCCGAGAAGCTCCTTTATCTGTTCCTCGGTGAGGTCAAGGCAGTTTACCGCCATCACCGGCGCGGAGTATTTCTCCTGCATGGAGGCGGCAAGCGCGCGGCTTTCCGGGGAATCCGGCTTCTGGCAGTTGAGTATCACAACGAACGGCTTGTTGATCTCCTTCAGTTCGGAAACTATCCGTTCCTCCGCCTGCTGGTACTCCTCGCGGGGGATATCGGTAATGCTTCCGTCGGTGGTGACGACTATTCCGATGGTGGAATGCTCCGTGATGACCTTCCGCGTGCCGACCTCAGCCGCCATGTTGAACGGGATCTCCTCCTCAAACCAGGGGGTCATGACCATGCGCGGAGCCTCGTTCTCAATGTAGCCGATGGCGCTCGGAACTATGTACCCAACGCAGTCGATGAGCCGGACGTTCATCTTGACGCCTCCGTCAAGCACGATGGTGACTGCCTTTTCGGGAACGAATTTCGGCTCGGTGGTCATGATGGTCTTGCCGGCGGAGGACTGCGGGAGCTCGTCGTTTGCGCGCTCACGCTGGAAATCGTCGGCGATGTTCGGGATAACCAGGGTGTTCATCAGTCGTGTGATGAATGTCGATTTGCCAGAACGCACCGGGCCTACGATACCGAGATAAATGTTGCCGCCAGTCCTGCGTGCGATGTCAGAATAAATTGAGTGATCCATATTTCACGCTCCTTAAACTATCGGGATAACGACCATGCCGGAAAGCTCCGCGCTGCGGTCGGCGATCTCGTTTTCTTCCATGACTGCTTCGACTGTGGTGCCGCAGCGTTTGGCGATGTCCCAGCAGCTTTCGTGCCCGGTGGTGTAGCAGATTCGGAGCGCGAATTCATCGGAGCGCTCCTTCGGCTTATCCTGATGAACCGACGCGCTGCTGATAACGCTGAACTGCCTTGAGTCTGTAAACTCTGCGGAGATATCAGCCTGCACCGTGACGTCAACGCTGCCGTCCGAGCGGATAGCGAATCCGGTGTTGCTGACCGAAGCGCGGCAGTTTACAGAGGTGTCCGGGGTGACGTTCGAGGCGGGTATCGTATGCTCGAAGGCTTCCTGCTTCTCAGCGACGAACGGCGTACCGCCCGCGCATTTTCCAATCACCGTCATGCAGACCTGCCCGGTCACGAGCAGTCCGTTTTCGCCGTCAGGGCGGCAGGACACGCTGCAAAGTTCGCCGCGGCAGTCCCAGATAGAGTCGACTTCGCCGCCGTCGCATGCCACCGTTGATTTCACAGATGTCTGGGAATCTGCGCGGCGCTGGTCGGTGGGTATTTTAAGCGAGGCAGTGGTAAGCTCGGTTTCGTATTCCGTCGAGTAGGCGTCGCAGGGAATCGCCACGGTGGAGGTCTGGACGGCGCTGCACCGGCATTCCATCTTGAGTTCGCAGGAAATTACGCCGCTGTCGGATTTTGGAACAAGCTCGCAGTTCCTGACGATGAATTCCGGCGTGCAGGAGTGCTGGTCGGAAAGCCCAGGCATATCCAGTATCTGGCTGACCGGGATATCCGCAGTCATTTTTTCGAGTTCGTCGCAGCCGCTGTGCTCGTCAGTGTGAACTCCATAAAGCGCGCTTATGCTGACCGTCCCTTTGACTACCGCCTTGTTCGCGATAACACGAAGGTCGTCGATGCGCGGAACGGCGTCGCAGCTTATTATGTAGTCGATCCCGGGAGCGCCGGTCTCGATGTCCTCGCGGACGGCGAGCTGTTTGTCGGCGTAGATAGGCTCGGTGCAGCAGCTAACCTCCCGGGTGAGCACCTGCATGCCGTCCGGCAGAGCGGGCAGGGTGAATTTCGCAGGGCAGGTGACGGTAATGCGGCAGCTGATCGCTCCGCGGATATCGAGCCTCCTGCTGCTGACCGCGCGGCAGTTGCAGTAGTCGGTGCGGGGAACTACGGTGATACGGGGTTCGCCGCAGAGGTTCTCGGCTTTTCCGGCGATATCCACCGTTTTCGACCAGGTGTACCTCTGCTCGACGCAGTGCAGCGCGGTGCTGTTCTCAGCGAGGTACAGCACTTTGATGAGCACAACTCCGTCAAGCATTATCTTGTTCCCTGATACCGCAGCGGAGATCACTCTCGGCGACAGACAGCATTTAAGTATCCTGAAGATCTCCGGGTAATAGTCCGGCAGCACATGGTCAAGCTCAACGCCCTGCTCGGTCTGACCGTCGAAAAGGGTCTCGGTCATGAACACCGCGTCAGCTTTTCTGTTCATTTCTTCCATTGTATCCTCCTTCACGGGTGCGTAGGTATTGCTTTCAACAGCAATATATGCTTGTTCGGGGGCTTATATGATGAGTTGTACAGAAAAAATATCCGGGGCGAAAAAATGTGCCAAAAAGTATTTGATTTATAGAGAGATTTGTGCTATAATAAATATGTACGCACTCAATGACTATTATTGATGTGATATATCTGCATAATCTCACGTGTAACTGAAATAATATATACAAAAAATTGTTTCAGGAGGAAAAATCAGCATGTGCGATGAAAACAGGAATGAAGCTCCGTTTACTGAGGAGCAGAACCAGCAGATGATCGACAACGGAATGATAGCGACGGTCAACGCTCCGCATAACATACACTGTCTGTCGATAATCGGGCAGATCGAGGGACATTTCCTTCTCCCTCCCCAGACCAAGACCACGAAGTACGAACACCTTATACCGGCGCTCGCAGCAATTGAGCAGGACAGCACGGTGGAAGGGCTGATGGTGGTGCTGAACACGGTCGGCGGCGATGTGGAGGCAGGACTTGCGATCGCGGAGATGATAGCGGGAATGTCGAAGCCGTCGGTTTCGATAGTGCTCGGCGGCGGGCATTCTATAGGAGTACCGCTGGCGGTCAGCACCGACGTGAGCTTTATAGTTCCGTCGGCTACGATGACGATACACCCGGTTCGCACGAACGGCACGGTGCTCGGAGTTCCGCAGACAATGACGTGGTTTCAGAAAATGCAGGACAGGATAACGCGGTTTGTGACCGAAAACAGCCGCATGCAGCCAGAGCGCTTTCGTGAGCTGCTGATGGAAAAGGACGAGCTTGTAATGGACATCGGAACCGTCCTTGAAGGCAGCGAAGCGGTCAGGGAAGGGCTGATAGACCACCTCGGCGGGATATCCGACGCGGTGCAGTGCCTGTACTCCCTCATTGAAAAGCGGAAGCCCGCAGAAACTGAAAAGCCTGAGAAATCCTCCGCAAAGGGGAAGAAATCGGACAAAGCAGAAAAGTCCGCCAAATCAGAAAAAGCGGAAAAGTCCGGAAAGACCACTGCGCACACAAAGCCGCTGAAGCCCTCTGCGCAGAAAACCGCATTCGTGCAGCTAAGACCCGCCGAGACCCAGAGCCGCAGGAGCGCACTGAATTCCGCAGACTGGCACGGCGACAGATAACCCGCCTCCGGGCGGATACATAACGATACATAAGGGGAAAAATATGGACATAATTACGGTAATTATTCAGGCGGTGGTGCAGGGACTGACAGAATTCCTGCCGGTTTCAAGCTCGGGACATCTGTCGGTAGTTCAGCATGTGACCGGAGTCAACGGGGAAGCGGCGCTCGTGCTTTCGCTGGTGCTCCACCTCGGAACGCTTGCAGCGGTTTTCGTAGCCTTCTGGGGCACGATATGGGGCATGATAAAGGAATTTTTCCTTACTATATGCGACATCTTTACGGGAAAATTCTCATGGAAGAACATGAACGGAAACCGCCGCATGATGTTCATGGTGATTATTGCGACGGTGATTCTGGTTCCGTTTTACCTGGTTGAGGGATTCTTCACCGGAAGGCAGGGCGACGGAGACATAGTGTTCGAGGGAGCCGCATTCCTGTTTACTTCGCTGATTCTGTTCCTTTCGGACAGATTCGGCCACGGCACGCGCACGGCGGAGCAGATGACCGTCAAAGACGCGGTTACGGTCGGGCTTTTCCAGGTCGTCGCGCTGTTCCCGGGTGTTTCCCGGAGCGGCTCTACAACGGCGGGCGGACTGCTTTCCGGTCTTGAAAAGGAGACCGCGGTTACGTTCGCGTTTATCCTCGGTATCCCCGCGATACTCGGCGGCAGCGTCCTGGAACTCGGCGACGCGCTGCATTCTGACATGGAGCTCGATTGGGTCGCTCTCGGAATAGGATTCGTCATCGCTGCGGTCGTTGGAATCCTCTCGATAAAGCTGGTCAGCTGGCTCGTCAAGAAGGACAGGTACAAGATATTCGGAGTTTACACCGCCGTTCTGGGCGCAGTCTGCGTGGCAGCGGGTCTGTGGGAGCACATTTCCGGAAACACGCTCCATTCCCTCATAATGGGCTGAAATCACGTAAAGGAAGTCGGATAAAATGGCTGAGAATAAGACAACAAGACCGCGCTCCGGTTCCTCGAAGGGCAGCACCGGGCGCTCAAGACCATCAAAGAAGGCTCTCGAGGCTGAGCAGCTCAGGCTCCGCGAGGAGGCTCTGAAAGCCAGCATGCGCCGCCGTCACATCGCAACGGTGATAATGTTCGCAGTCGGGATCGTCCTGACTCTCGCCGCGGTTATTCCCGCCGGGGAAGGCGAGGGCTGGCGCGGATTCTTCGACATAATGCATGGGCTGTTCGGTTACTCCGCTTTCCTGGTCGGACCCCTTCTTATTTTTGTTGCGATACGTCTTTCCGCGTTCAAGGAAGGTCACAAGCTTGGCATAGACGTGCTCAAATGCGTTGGAGGCATTCTCCTGCTGTGCGCGGCGGTGCAGATTTTCTCCGTCGGAGCTGTTCCGGGCGAGAATTTCGGCGAAGTGATCGCAACTCTCTACAAGGACGGCAAGGAGTTCCGCGGTGGCGGCGTGTTCGCGCTGTTCATCGGTGGCTTGCTGCTTCTGCTGGGCAGGCTGGGAGCTACGATACTCATTATAATTCTGATCCTGGTATGCGTGCTTCTCTGCACCGGGATCACGGTTGCGGACTTCACCGACCGCATGGTGAAGCCAGTCCGCAATGCGAAGGATAAGGCGGTCGAGCACCACAACCGCATACGCGAGGAGAACCGCATAGCCGCGGAGGAGCTCCACATGCAGCAGGACGAAATAGAGAAAATACAGGCGGAGATAGACGCGGAGCAGCAGGAGAAGCGCTCCGTAGCCGAGCTGAGCCGCGCCGTGTTCAGCGTTTCCGACCCGGAGGAGCAAGAGCCGGAGCCGATAGTCGAGGATACGTCGGCGCATACTGAGCCTGAATCCTCTGAAAAGCCGCATATAATCGAGGTTCCGCGACCCGATCCGGTGAAGCCCGCCGAACCCGAGCTTCCCGCCGAGCCTGACCCCGCCGAAACGGAGCAGCTCCTTGAGGAGCAGCACGAGGACAGCGTGGACTACATGGCGGAGATAAAGGACTACATAATGCAGAAGAACCGCGCGGTTCTTGAAGAAGCCGAGCGCTCCGAGAAGGATCCTCTTGAGGACGAGGACGCGGAGCTTGTTCCGATAATAGACGCGCTACACCGTTTCAAGGAGGAAAACCCGGAGAACGCTCCGGTGAGCAGCATTGAGAATCTCCCGGAGAATTCGATAACAAGCTCCGAGGAAAGCGAGCTTCCGTTCGACCTCGACGATGTTGCCGACGAGCCGGAAACAGAATCGCAGCCGCAGAAGGGCGCCGCAGCTCCGGAAACCTCTGCGCCGAAGGCCGCCGAGCCTGAGCGCCCTGAGAATCCGGTAAAGCCTGAGATAGTGGAAGTTCCGCGCCCGGACAGACCCGTAACGCCTCCCGCCGCGCCAGCGCCGGAACGTCCCGCAATGCCGCTTAAAAAGCCGGCTCCGGAGGAACTGAATTTCAGCGATGTTTACACGCTTCCTCCGGTGAATCTGCTGAATCCGGTTCAGAAGAAACTGACTCAGGCTGACATCGACAATGAGATCGACCGCAACTCCAGGAAGTTGGTGGAAGCGCTCCAGAGCTTCGGAGTTCAGACCAAACTTGTAGGCGTGAGCTGCGGACCTTCCGTTACACGTTACGAGCTTCAGCCTGCGCCGGGAGTAAAGATATCCAAAATCACGGGCTTGCAGGACGATATCGCGCTGAATCTTGCCTCCGCCGGGGTGCGTATTGAAGCGCCTATCCCGAATAAGTCGGCGGTGGGAATAGAGGTTCCGAACAAGGCGCGGGACACCGTATTCTTCCGCGAACTGGTTGATACCACGGAGTTCAAAAAGAGCTTAGACAAGAAGCTCGAAACCGTTCTCGGCAAGGATATCAGCGGCGCAATGGTGACATGCAACATCGCTAAAATGCCGCACCTGCTCATTGCGGGAACCACCGGTTCGGGTAAATCGGTGTGCGTAAATTCCATCATTATGAGTATCCTGATGAAATCCACCCCGCAGGACGTGCGCCTGATAATGGTCGACCCGAAAAAGGTGGAGTTCATGATGTACAACGGAATCCCGCACCTGCTTATCCCGGTAGTCACCGACCCGAAGAAGGCGGCGGGCGCGCTGGCATGGGCGGTAAACGAAATGCTGAACCGCTACAAGCAGTTCTCCGACAACAACGTGCGCGACTTCACCGGCTTTAACGAGCTTGCAAAGGACCCGGACAGCGGGCTCATGAAGATGTCGCACATAGTAATATTCATTGACGAGCTGGCAGACCTGATGATGGCTTCCCCGAAGGACGTCGAGGACAGCATAGTGCGCCTTGCCCAGATGGCAAGAGCCGCCGGAATGCATCTTGTTATCGCGACCCAGCGCCCGACGGTCAACGTCGTGACCGGTCTGATAAAGGCGAATATCCCGAGCCGTATCGCGCTGATGGTGGCTTCCCAGACGGACAGCCGCGTTATACTTGACGTAAGCGGCGCGGAGAAGCTCCTTGGAAACGGCGATATGCTGTACATGCCCGTGGGACTTCCGAAACCGGTCAGAGTGCAGGGCTGCTTCGTTTCCGATAAGGAAGTCGAGCGCGTTGTGGAGTTCATCAAGCAGACCTTCCAGGCTGAATACGACGAGCTTGTCATGGAAGAGGTCGAGCGCCAGACTGAGATGGTGGCTTCCGCGCAGGACAGCAAGTCCTCCGGGAATTCAGACAGCGGCGACATAGACACAAGCGACGAGCGCCTGGAGGAAGCGATAGATTTCGTTGTGGAATCCGGAACTTGCAGCACATCATCGCTGCAAAGACGGCTCAAGCTGGGCTATGGAAGAGCCGCGCGGCTTGTCGATATAATGGAAGAAATGGGAATAGTCGGACCTCTCGAGGGCAGCAAGCCCCGTCAGGTTCTGATGACAAAACAGGAATGGGCTGAGAGGAAACTCCAGCAAAGATAAAGTGAGGGAATTAAAATGCCGTTTTTGCCTGTAAGCAGACAGGATATGGAAGAACGAGGAATAGAGCAGCTTGATTTCATCTGCTTCACCGGTGACGCTTACATCGACCACCCGACCTTCGGAATTGCGATAATCTCGCGAATGATCGAAGCGGCTGGGTTCACGGTCGGAGTTATCGCGCAGCCGCTGTGCGACGCCGATTACATGAAGCTTGGGAAGCCGAAGTACTGCTTTATGGTGAGCGGAGGCAACATCGACAGCATGGTGTCGAACTACACAGTTGCGCTGAAAAAGCGTTTCGACGATGCGTATTCCCCGGGAGGAAAGGGCGGCAGACGTCCAGACAGGGCGCTCACGGTCTATTGCCAGAATTTGAAGCGGCTTTACCCGGACGTTGAGATATCCATAGGCGGGCTGGAGGCTTCGCTGCGCCGTTTCGCGCATTACGATTACTGGAGCGACAGCGTAATGCCATCGGTTCTGGTAAGCACCGGAGCGGATTACCTGATGTACGGCATGGGTGAGGTCACGCTGACCCAGATGCTGAACAATTTTAAGGCGGGGCTTCACTTGAAGGACATGCACGACCTGCGCGGCATCTGCTACCTCACTGAGCCGGAGAACACTCCGATAGGCGCGGTGCAGTGCGACAGCTTCGAGATAGTCCGCGATAACAAGAAAGCGTACGCAAAATCCTGCCGCAAGCAGTACGACGAGCAGGACGAGGTGTACGGCAGGACAATAGTACAGCGCCACGGAAACATGATGCTGGTGCAGAATCCCCCGCAGCGCAGTGTAACGCAGGCAGAGTTCGACTATACCTACGAGCTGCCGTACATGCGCATGTACCACCCGATGTATGAGAAGGAGGGCGGAGTTCCGGCTATCCAGGAGGTGGAGTTCTCGATAACCCACAACCGCGGCTGTTTCGGATTCTGCAACTTCTGTTCCATCGCCCTGCACCAGGGAAGAAAAGTGCAGACCCGCAGCGAGGATTCCGTTTACGAGGAAGCCGTGAAGCTCTCTGAGAATCCGCGTTTCAAGGGATATATCCACGATGTCGGAGGCCCTACCGCGAATTTCCGGCACCCTTCCTGCGAGAAGCAGGAGAAATACGGCATGTGCAAGGGGAAAAAGTGCCTGGCTCCCACGCCGTGCAAGAACCTCATCGCCGACCACAGCGACTATATCAGGCTGCTGCGCCGCCTGCGCTCCATCAAAAAAGTGAAGAAGATATTCATTCGTTCGGGAATCCGCTACGATTACATGCTCCAGGACAAGAACAACGACTTCCTGGACGAGCTGGTGCAGTATCATGTCAGCGGTCAGCTCAAGGTAGCTCCGGAGCATGCCAGCAATAAGGTACTCGACCTGATGGGAAAGCCGCATATCGAGGTTTACGAGGAGTTTGAAAAGCGGTTCTACGCAGCCACGAAAAAGTGTGGCAAGGAGCAGTACCTTGTACCGTATCTGATGTCGAGCCACCCGGGCTGTACGCTTGAAGAAGCGGTGGAGCTTGCGGTGTTCCTTAAAAAGCATAATATCCGCCCCGAGCAGGTGCAGGATTTCTACCCCACACCGGGAACTATTTCCACGGCAATGTTCTGGACGGGGCTGAATCCGTACACGATGGAGCCGGTGTTTGTTCCGAGAACTCCGGAGGAGAAACGCATGCAGCGCGCTCTGCTCCAGTATTTCAAGCCGGAAAATCACGACATAGTTGAAAAGGCGCTCATCATGGCGAAGCGCAGGGATCTCATCGGAACCGGCAAGGACTGCCTGATAGCTCCGTCACCGCAGAGAGCGGCGCAGCGCGGCGGAAGCTCCGAAAGAAGGAAGCCCGGCGCACGCAGCCAGCAGAGCGCACCGAAGCAGCAGTACCGCAGTTCCGGACACAACGCACCTAACGACCGCGAGAGGGGGAAACCGAATGGCAGGAAAGCAGCGCAGACAAAAAAGCATGCGGGAAAACCCCGCGGCTAAGGTCGTTCTTGTAGTTTTCGCGGTTTTCATGCTGTTTTCGCTGGTGATATATGCCAACGACGTAATATTCAAGTTTGATTTTATCCCGTCCGCAGACGATATAATATCCTGGCTGAACGGCAAGTCGAACGCAGTCACTGTCGCAGATGGCGAGATAGCAGTGCATTTTATAGATGTCGAACAGGGCGACTGCGAGCTGATAGTTTCCGGTGATAAAACGGTGCTTATTGACTGCGGCGAAAAGATACATTCCGAACGCGTCAAGAATTATCTAAAAAATCAGGGAATACGAAAGCTAGATTACATCATAGCCACCCACCCGCACGAAGACCACATCGGCGGCATGGCGGAGATCATGAAAGAATTTACGGTCGGAACCGTCATTATGCCGGAGGTTCCGTCAGATCTTCTGCCCATGACCCAGAATTTCGAGGACATGCTTGACACGATAGACCGCCGCGGTATTACTGCGGAGTATTCCAGGCTGGGAAGGACGCTCGACCTCGGAAACGGCGCCGTGCTGGAGTTCTTGGCTCCGGTGCATGATGATTATACTAATCTGAACAATTACTCCATAACCTGCCGTCTGGTACACGGAAACAAGTCGTTCCTGTTCACCGGGGACATCGAACGCGCCGCGGAAAGCGACATTCTCAACAGCGGCGAGTACATCAGAAGCGACGTGCTGAAGGTCGGACATCACGGCAGTACGTCGTCGAGCACGCCGGCGTTTATCGAGGCGGTAAGCCCCGAGTATGCTGTGATAGAGGTCGGCGAGGGGAACTCCTACGGACACCCGAAGACGGAGGTAGTCAACCGCCTGCTTTCGCATGGCTGCGCAATCTACACAACGATGGACAATGGAAACATAGTGTTTACCTGCGACGGTGAGAACTTCAGAATTTACACCGACCAGCAAACTGGAGATTTCCGGCAGGACACGGAGGAAGCCGCATGATAGTCGTTGACAGGATAGAGGACGGCTTTGCCGTAGTTTATTCCGGAAACACCCGGAAGGATATACCGCTGAGCGAGCTTCCGCAGGGAGTTCACGAGGGAAGCATACTGAGGGAAGTCCCCGGTGGCTACGAGCTTGACGAGGCGGCGGAGCAGGAAAGGCGCAGGGCGATTTCTGAAAAAATGCGCAGATTGTTTAAGTAGACCCACGGAACAGGGCTTCAGGTAAAAATGAAGTCCTGTTTCTTGTGAAATTACACAAAAACCATGCGCTGACATCAGTAATTATAATTAAAACAACGTTTTTTTCTCAAGTCCCTTGTAAGGTGGAAAAAAAAGTAGTATAATAAAGAACGATGTAAAATTCTAATGTGAAGGATCGTGAATTAATTGGTAAGAAATGACTTACGTAACATTGCAATAATCGCCCACGTTGACCACGGCAAGACTACCCTGGTCGATGAAATGCTCAAGCAGGGCGGCGCATTCCGCGAAAATCAGGTAGTAAGCGACCGCGTAATGGATAACAACGCCATTGAGCGCGAGCGCGGAATCACAATTCTTGCGAAGAACACTTCCTGCATGTACAACGGCGTAAAAATCAATATCGTCGACACCCCCGGCCACGCTGACTTCTCCGGCGAGGTAGAGCGTATCCTCAAGATGGTAAACGGCGTTCTTCTGCTGGTAGATTCCTTCGAAGGAACAATGCCGCAGACGAGATTCGTCCTCCAGAAGGCTCTGGAGCTTGGTCACAAGATCATCGTCGTTGTCAACAAGACCGACCGTCCCGACGCCCGCAATAAGGAAGTCGTAGACGAGGTGCTCGAGCTTCTGCTCGATCTTGACGCTTCCGAGGAGCAGATCGACAGTCCTGTAATTTTCTGCTCCGGCAGACTGGGACTTTCCTCCTACGACCCCGACCAGATGGGCACAGACTTTAAGCCGCTTTTCAATAAGATACTTGAGCATATCCCGGCTCCCGAGGGCGATCCCGACGGCGAGCTTCAGGTGCTTGTATCATCCATCGACTATAACGAATACGTCGGCAGAATCGCCATCGGACGTATCGAGCGCGGCAGAATGCGCAAGAATCAGGACGTTATCGTGTGCGACCACCACAACCGCACCGCGCCGTTCAGAAGCAAGATCGTATCCCTCTACCAGTTCGAGGGTCTGAACAAGGTCGAGGTTGACGAGGCAATGGTCGGCGATATCGTGTGCTTCTCCGGTATCGAGGGTGTTACAATCGGTCAGACTATCTGCTCCGTTAACTGCCCCGAGCCGCTTCCTTTCGTGAAGATCTCCGAGCCGACAGTTGAAATGACTTTCTCCGTAAATACCAGCCCGTTCGCCGGCAGAGAGGGCAAGTTCGTAACCTCCCGCCAGATCCGCGAGCGCCTGATGAAGGAGACCCTCAAGGACGTATCCCTGCGCGTGACCGACAGCGATAAGCTGGACGCATACAATGTAGCAGGACGCGGTGAAATGCACCTGTCCATACTCATCGAGACCATGCGCCGCGAGGGTTACGAGCTTTCCGTGAGCACGCCGCGCGTACTCACCAAGGAGATCGACGGCGTACTCTGCGAGCCTGTTGAGCGCCTGGTTGCGGACGTTCCCGGCGACGCAGTAGGCGCCGTAATGCAGAGCATGGGTCAGCGCAAGGGCGAGATGATCTCCATGCACCCCATCGGAAACCGCACACGCCTTGAGTTCCTGGTTCCGTCCAGAGGTCTGTTCGGTTACAGAAGCGAGTTCATGACCGACACCAAGGGCGAAGGCATCATGAATTCCACGTTTGATTCCTACAAGCCGTACTTTGGCGATATCCCGAGAAGAACTGTAGGCTCCCTCATTGCCTGGGAGACCGGTCCTTCCATCACCTACGGTCTGTTCAATGCGCAGGAGCGCGGTACGCTGTTCATCGGCGCAGGCGTTCCGGTATACGAGGGCATGATCGTCGGCGTTTCTCCGAAGGCAGGCGATATTGTCATCAACGTGTGCAAGAAGAAGCACCTCACGAATACCCGTGCTTCCGGCTCTGATGACGCTCTGCACCTTATCCCGCCGAAGCAGATGAGCCTTGAGGAGTGCCTTGACTTCATTCAGGACGATGAGCTTGTTGAGGTAACACCGAAGAACATCCGTATGAGAAAGGTTATCCTTGAGCGCGACCTGCGACTCAAGAACGAGGCAAAGACCAAGAAGTAACAGAACAGCAGCCGCACGACATCACGCGCGGCTGTTTTTATGAGGTGAGTATGTACAAAGCGATATTATGGGACGTCGACGGCACCCTGCTGAACTTTCTCAAATCAGAAAACGCGGCAATAAAGGAGTGCTTCCAGCATTTCGGGCTTCCGGAGTGCACCGACGAGATGGTCGGAGTGTACTCCGCGATAAACGAAGGCTACTGGAAGCTCCTTGAGCGCGGGGAGATCACAAAGCCGGAGCTTTTCACGCGGCGGTTCCGCGACTTCTTTGGGAAGATCGGAGTGACCTGCGATGAAGCGGAGTTCAACGCGCTGTATCAGCGTACTCTTGGGAGCCACATTTTCCCGAACGACAACGGGATAGAGCTTGTCCGGTCGCTGAAAGGGCGCGTCCATCAGTACGCGGTGACGAACGGCTCCGCGGTCGCGCAGGAGCGGAAGCTGAGCGTATCCGTGCTTGATAAGCTGTTCGACGGTATTTTCATCTCGGATAAGGTAGGCGCCGAAAAGCCGGCCACGGAGTTCTTCGACCGCGTATTTGAGCAGATTCCCGAGAACAGGGAAGATGTGATAATTGTTGGGGACTCCCTGACAAGCGACATCAGAGGCGCAAACAATGCCGGAATAGCCTGCTGCTGGTACTCTCCGGAACATTCCGAGCCTCCCGCAGATCTTCGTATAGACTACACAATAACCGACCTCAACCAGATAACCGAGATAATATAAATAAATCCCCGGAAGCGAACTTCCGGGGAATCTTTTACATCATCGGGGCAAACAGCCGCAGTATTGCGCGGCCGATGCGCTTGAAAATATTGATGTGAATGCAGTCCGAGTAGGTTATCTCCTGGCAGACCTTGAGCGTTTCGAGGTAGTCGCGCTTTATATCGGGAATGCACTCGCACTTGTACATCCAGGAAGCGCACTCGAAGTGCAGGTAAAGGCTGCGGAAATCGAGATTGATCGTGCCGACGACCGCCGCCTTGTCGTCCGAAACGAAGTTTTTCGCGTGAATGAATCCAGGCGTATATTCGTAGATTTTCACGCCGTATTTTACGAGCTTACGGTAGTGCGCGCGGGTCACGGCGAAAACGAACCACTTGTCCGGAATATGCGGAGTGATGATGCGGACGTCAATTCCGCTTTTTGCGGCGAGAATGAGCGCCGTCTGCATTTCGTTGTCGATTACGAGGTAGGGCGTGGTGATGTACACATAGTCCTCGGCGCTGTTGATTATATTGAGGTAGACGTTTTCGCCGACCGGTTCGTCGTCAAGCGGGGAATCGGTGAACGGCACCACAAGGCCTTCTCCGCGGCAGTCCGCGATTTCCTCCGGTCGGGGCATGTACTGGCTGTATTCGTCGGGCTTGCTGTGGGTAAGGAAGTTCCACATTGCAAGGAACATCATCGTGAAGCTCCAGACGCCCTCGCCCTTGAGCATAACGGCGCTGTCCTTCCAGTGACCGTATTTTTCGTATTCGTTGATATACTCGTCGGCGAGGTTAATGCCGCCGGTGAACGCAGTATGACCGTCAATGACAAGAATTTTACGGTGATCGCGGTTGTTCATTTTCGCCGACCATATCGGCCGGAACTGATTGAACACCCTGCACTTTATGCCCTTTTCCTCAAGAACTTCATTGTACTTGTAGGGGAGGGTAAACAGGCAGCCGATATCGTCGTATATCATGCGGACGTCAACGCCCTCTTTCACCTTCCGTTCGAGGATATCGAGGATAGTTCCCCACATTTTGCCCTCGGCGACGATAAAATATTCGAGGAATATAAAGCGCTGCGCCTTTTCCAGCTCCTCTATCATTGCGGCGAATTTCGCCTCGCCGATAGGAAAGTAGGTAGTTTTGGTGTTTGCGTAGACCGGATAGCCTCCGTAGTTGTAGAGGTACTTCGCCTGCTTTTCAGCGGCGGTGTTGTCCCGGTGGAGAGCGCTCATAAGTTCGTTGTTCTGCGGGAGCAGCAGCCGGGCTTCATCGTTGTACTGCGTCATTCGTTTTCGCAGACGGTCGCCGGAGTGGCTGTTGCCAAAGAAAACGTAGAACATCACGCCGAAAATCGGGAATGACAGGATAGCGAACATCCACGCCATTTTGTAGCTCGGGTTAATGTCCATATTATAAATGTACAGTGAGAGTATCACACCCAGAAGCACGAACGCGAAGTAGGAGTAAGTATACTGCGTGCCGAACGACAGGAATATTACCACCAGGTAGGTGAGCTGTAAGAGTATACCGATAACGCATACCGTCGTTCGGTTGAATATCTTTTTAAGTAATTTTGTTAAAAAATGCATTTATTGTCTCCTTGCTATGGATAAAACCACCTCTTATATTGTATGCAAAAATTACGGATTTGTCAAGGGCACAAATTCACAAAGTGTGAAAAAAGCGGCAGCTTTTAAGCCGCCGCTTGAATATTTAGTTGTTTTCCGCCTCGGAGGTCTTTTTGGATCTGCCAGAATCCGGCACAACGTAGTAAACACGTTCGTCCGGCTTAGCGAAATCCAGCTTGCTGCGCGCCATATCTTCGATGTACTCGTTCATATCGGCATCCTCGTCGAGGTATCTGCGGATCTCATCGTTGGAGTCCTCCACAGCGGAGGTCTGTGCTACAAGATCTTCATATTGCTGCTCGTAGTTGCTGATGGAAATATTGGTTGACACGATGGAAACAACAACGAACACCGCAACCATGATACCTGCGGTAAATGCGAGCATTTTAAGTATGCTGTGCTTTCTTCTGGGCGTTGTTGCTTCGTATGACCTGAGCCTTAATGACATGACCTGTTTCACTTCCCCTAGTATGAACTTTACGGCTTTCTTTATTATACACTATTTTAACCTTATTTTGCAAGGGTTTGCGGAGCTTTTTTTCAGCGCTCAGGCAAATTTTGTTGATTTCCCCAAATACGCCAGCCCACACATGTGCAATAGCGCTAAATAGTCTGCCGAAAATTCTGCCGAAAAAGCGGAAAACCGCCGACAGCGCCGACCGAACCGCCCCCGCGACCGCGTTTTCAACGATGTTTAGGAGCCTTCCGAGCGTTGTAATGTAGGTGAAAATTCCCGCACCGAACCCGAGCACGGTGTAAATCCTGATGTAGTTCCCGAGGGAAAGCGACAGCTTGGTAACAGCGCCGGCGGCTATGACGAAAAAAACGATGTCGCAGACGAACGTCACCACCTGGAAGGGAAACATAACGCGAATTATTCGCAGTATTTCATATACTACTGCAAAAATCAGCCCGGCGGCGAAAGCAATCATGAAGCAGTCCGGAATCGAATATGCCATAGCGCTCACCTGAAAAGCTTTCCGAACATGTTTTCGGAGCTGCTGAAGCTGTTGTAGCAAAGGCTCTTTATATCTCCGAACATCGACAGCTCGCCGGTTTCTGCCTCCAGCGCCCTGACATGGAGATCCCTTCCGCGGACTACCAACTCGCCCATTATCGTGTTGAGAACTATTTTTGTCTCAGAAAAGCTGTCGATGTCCTTTACGCCGGAGATGCGGAGCTCCCGGCGGTTTTCCATAATAACGTTATGCGGCTGCGACGAATTCTGCATAAAGCACCTCCTGCCTGATTTGTACAAGTATATTCAGGCAGGAGACGTAATATTACAGGTTCAGACGACCTCGTAGAGAGCGGCTGCGTCCTCTTTTTTCGTGAATTCTTTGACATCAAGCACACGCACCTTGAGCGGCTTTGCGCCGATGTTGATCTCGATGATGTCGCCTTCCTTGACGTCGTAGGAAGCACGGGCGGGCTTACCGTTGACGGAGACCTTCTCCGCGTCGCAGGCCTCGTTTGCAACTGTTCTGCGTTTTATAAGTCTTGAAACCTTGAGGTATTTGTCTAATCTCATTTCAAACCTGCTTTCTGTAAAACAATAGCGGCAGGCAAGCAGCCCGCCGCGTTTTGTCAGTCAAATCGGTTCAGATCAATTACTCGCTTACAGCGTCCTTGAGAGCTCTGCCTGCCTTGAATGCAGGAACCTTTGTAGCAGCGATCTCGATCTTCTCCTTGGTGCGGGGGTTGATACCCTCTCTAGCTGCACGCTCGCGTACCTCAAAAGTACCGAAGCCTACGAGCTGAATGGAGTCGCCCTTTGCGAGGGTCTCTGTTACGGTGTCTACGAAAGCTGCGAGAGCCTTCTCGGAATCCTTCTTGGTAAGACCAGTCTTCTCAGCAATAGATGTAACTAATTCTGCCTTTGTCATGTTGTTTGAACCTCCAAATTAATTATATAATCCAACGGTTACTGACCGTCAAATATCACTTTCATAAGCTCCGCGAGTTCGTCCTCTGACATCTCGTCGAGCTTTTTGCCCTTTTCTGCCGCCATTTTTTCAGCGCGGCTGAAGTTTATTATAAACGCATTTGAAGCGTATGTCAAGGCTTTTTCGCCGTCGATTTTCAAAATTCTGTTCAAATTACAAAAATCGAGCAGCATTTTTCCGCATGTCTGTTGATTTTGCGAATTGACCTCAAAGCCGTTTGCCTCCAGCATATCAAGCTCCGTGCGTATCCTGTCTGCAAATTCCTTTGCTGAGTTCATCGGATATCCGGCTCTTGAAGCGCGCTTGCAGAGCTTTTCTCCGCGAAGCAGGGCAGGGAATGTGTTAGGTACGCTCTCCAGCGTCTCAGTAAAGGTTTCCTGGTGCTTGGATTCACGTTTCAGCGCGTCCCAGTTCTTGAGGACTTCCTCGCTGCCGTCGACCTTGACCTCGCCGAAAACATGAGGGTGACGATAAACCAGCTTCTGGCAGATATCATTGCACACATCGTCGAAATCGAACGTTCCGTTTTCACGCTCGATCTGCGCATGGAATACTATCTGGAGCAGCAGGTCGCCAAGCTCTTCGCGAAGCATTTCGGGGCTGTTCTTGTCGATGCCCTCACATACCTCGTAGGTTTCCTCGATAAGATCGGTGCGAATACTCTCGTGAGTCTGAACCTTGTCCCAGGGGCAGCCGTTTTCGGATCTCAGAATTTCGATGATTTGCCTGAGGTCATTGATATCGTATTTGTCCTTGAAGTCAAAGTTTGCCATAATATACACCAGCCTTTTATTTAAGCCCTTTTGAGGCGATACCTTCTATATATTACCCTATTTTCGCGCTTTTTTCAAGGGGTTTTATAAATTTTTTCCGGCAGATTTTATTAATCGGCGCTTTTTACGAAAATCCAATGTTGAAATTAGTGATATTCCATAAACAAAAGCGCCTGCAAACACGGCTGTAATGACGTTCAGAGGCGATGGCAGCGCGTTTTTCACCACCTGGAACACAAGCGCGGCGGAAACTCCGCAGAGCAGCGAGCAGAACAGCGGACGCTTCACGCAGGCGAAGACACTGATCTTCCCGCCGAGTTTTTTTCGTAGAATCAGCGACCCGGCGGCAGCCATCACGATGTAACCCGCGGCGGTGGAAACAGCGGCACCGGAAATATTCAGCGCGGGAATTGATATCAGCAGCGGATTCAGCAAAGCCTTGAGAGCAACAGCGCAGCACATGAGAATAAGCGGGATATGTGCCTTTCCGATAGCCTGGAAAACTCCGAACATAGCCGAAGCGATTATCATGAAAAGACCTCCGGCGCACAGAACCGCGAAGGCTCCGGCACAGGCGCTGACCTCGGCTGTGCGGCTGCGGTACAGCATGGAGAGCAGCGGTTCCGCGAGGACGGCGGCTCCGACGCATGCCGGGAATCCGATAGCAGCCGCGGCGCGGAACAGCGTACAGCAGCCCTGCGCCGCTGCGTTTTCGTCTTTGCGTTCCCATGCGGCGGCGATTTCCGGCACGGAGGTCTTTTCGGTCATGCCAGCAAACGAGGGGATCAGCATGAACATTGTCATTGCGATCCCGGTGTAGCTTCCGTACATGAAGTTTGCAAGTCCGGGAAGTCCTCCGGCGGCGGGTAGTATATCAGAGAATTCGCGCTGGAAGTATACAGCGTTCATTTCAGCGGAGGCTTTCAGGGTGCGGGTGACGGTCAGCAGGTCGATGAAGGATACGCAGTTCATTACCAGGGCAGAAGCCGCGACCGGTATTATCTCGCGTATCAGCCGGAATCCGATGACGCGTTTCCTGTCTGCCGGAGTTCTGTCCGGCGCGGGGTATGTGCGGCGCTTTCGGTCGGATATCAGCAGGGAGATAAGTCCGCACAGTTCGCTCAGGGAGACCGCCGCGATCGCTCCGGCGGCGGCATAGGGAAGCGCGGCGGCGTAGGCGGAAGAGTAGTCCGCATATTGTATGCCGAAAACGTCCAGTCCGTTATCAAATCGGTATTTAGCATAGAACACCACCCCGTAGCTGAGGGCAAGTCCGGCGGCGGCTCTGGAAACAGCCTCGGCGACTGCGGCTGCTGCGGAAGGAACTACGTCTGAAAGCCCCTCGTGATAGCCGCGCAGCACGGAAGCTATGCAGCATATCATGACTGCGGGGGAAATGGCGATTACCGCCGGAGTGCTTTCCGGAGAGCATGCGATGTGCTCGGCAAAGAATGCGGAAAACAGCGCGACCACAAGCGTACCTGCAAGTCCCAGTACGGAGAACAGCGCGAGAGCCGTCCGGCGGGTGCGGAGCGCGTTTTCCGGGCGTCCTGCGGCGATGTTCTGGGCGGTGAGCCTCATCATTACAGCGGGGATACCCGCGGCGGTCAGGGCGAATACCGGGGAGTACAGTCCGTACGCGGTGGAGAAGTAGCCCATGCCGGTTCCGCCGAGAATGTTCGCGAGCGGTATTTTGAATACTGCGCCGACTATCTTTGTGATAGTCATGGAAGCGAACAGTATCGCGGTGTTTTTCATATATTTCTTGTTCATCGGAGTTCCTTTCGTTGTATACGGCGTGTCCTGGTAAATTGTATTTGCGATACTGCGTAAATATTACATCGATCCGGTGTGACCAAAAATGCGGCGGATTCATACAATAAAGCAGCGATAGCATCGCAATTCTAACGAAAGGAGTTTATCCGAATGAACAAGATAAACGAGTGCGAAGCGGCACGGAACGTAGGTTACGCATACGTTCCATGGCAGCGCATGGAAAAGGTGTACCCGCCGAACAAGGCGCTGTGTGTGGGCACGATATTTCCGGAGCTGAATATAACGATTGACGAGTACGAAAGGGGGCTTTGGAATGGGAAATAACATGTATCGCCGTCCGGGACCGCCTCCGCGTCCGCCGCGCCCGGAGTCTCAGCGCGCAAACAGCGCAAGCTGCGAGGAGCTCCTTCGTGCGATAGCCGAGGCGGATTTCTTCGCGCAGGATCTGAAACTCTACCTGGATACCCATCCTGACGACAAGCGCGCGGTAGAGATGTATGCGGAAGCGTGCCGTCAGTACATGGCGTGCAAGGCTGCATTCGAGGACAGCTTCTACCCGCTGACTGCAAGCAGTGCGGGCAGGGACGGATGCTGGGATTGGCCCGAAGGCGTCTGGGCGCCGTTCAAGTAAGGAGGCGGAGCGATGTTTGTTTTTGAGAAGAGAACGCAGATCCCGGTCTGCATAAAGAACCGCAATCCCCGGCTTGCGGGTATAATACTGGAACAGTACGGCGGAGCCGATGGCGAATTAAGCGCGTCGCTGAGGTACCTTTCCCAGCGGTTCACAATGCCGGATAACATGGGCAAGGGGCTTCTTACGGACATAGGCACCGAGGAGCTGGGGCATCTTGAGATAATCGGCAGCATAGTAGGACAGCTGACCGACGGAGAAGGGGCAAAGAGCTTCGATAAGTATGGGAACGGCGATTACTACGCAGGGCATGCAAACGGAGTTTACCCGGTCAATGCGGCGGGAGTACCATTCAGCGCGGCTTATTTCGCGGTGAAGGCCGATCCGATCGCCGATATCGTCGAGGACATGGCGGCGGAGCAGAAGGCTCGCGCGACTTATGACAATATACTTCGCCTTTCGGACGACCCGGACGTCAACGAGGTGATCAAATTCCTGCGGGCGCGTGAAGTTGTACATTTCCAGCGTTTCGGCGAACTCCTGAACCACTATCAGAGCAGCATTAAGTAAAAACAAAACATCGGCGGTTCGGAGTCCGCCGATGTTTTTCTTTGATGAGATTATTGAGTTGCGCCACGAGCACATGTGCAACCAGATAATGGATCTTGCAATGGAGCAGGTTCTGGAGGAAAGCGGGAAATCCCGCAGGGAAGCCCAGGAAACAGCAGTGTTCTGCCAGGTCGATGACATGATGTACAGCGCGCTTTCCCGGGCGGAGTTTCTCTATACCCAGCAGATAGGCAGGGGAAGGACTATGTGCGACTACTCTTTCAGGAAAAGATAACCGCTTTCTATTGACATACCTGCTCGGAGATACTATAGTTATAGTATAAAAAAGAGAGGTAGATAGGAATGATTCACGTTAAATTACAGCTTGGCTGCCTGCTGGTAATTCTGTATATTGTGATAAGTTACATCAAGGAAACTACAAAGACCAAAATGAAATGCGATCACTTCTTTGACGCGCTTATGATAGTCACTCCCTGGGCGGTTTTTTTCGATGGATTTACAGCATGGACGGTCAACCATATGGATATAGTCCCCGACATGGTGAACAGGATTGCGCACCTGCTGTTCTTCCTTCTAATGGATCTGACGATCATCATTACGACCGCGTATACATTTGACCAGCTTCTCGGATTCCGTAAAAAGCGGCACATATTGTACCTCGGGATTCCGGGAATCATCTCGCTTTTGCTGGTCTGCCTTGGAATAGGCGACCTCCGCTTCATCGAGGGAGCAACAACGTGGTACTCCATGGGCTTTTCCGTGTACGTCTGCTATGCAACGATAATCCTGTATTATGGCGCGGTACTGTATTTTGTGATTTCAAGACGGCGCTTCCTGCCGAAGGATAAGGTGCTCGGAACACTGTCGTTCATTGTGATAGCGGGCGTGATACTGGTAACTCAGACCATCTTCCCGGAGGTTCTGCTGACCGCTATATTCCCGACTATACTCCTGCTGGGAATTTACATTGACTTCGAGAACCCTGCGATCCGCAAGCTGACGATGTACACGGACGAAATGGCGGACGGATTTGCAACGATGGTCGAGAGCCGCGACAACAACACCGGCGGACATATCAAGCGCACAAAGGCGTACGTTACGCTGATGCTGAATAAAATGCGCGGTGACAGATACTACCGCAGAGTGCTCAGCCGGGATTACATAACGCATGTTATAAACGCCGCTCCGCTCCATGACGTAGGAAAGATAGCGACCCCGGACAGCATTCTCCAGAAGCCCGGGAAGCTCACTGATGAGGAATACGCCATCATGAAGCAGCACGCCGCAGATGGCGGAAAGATAATCCAGCAGACCTTCCGCGACCTTGACGACGCGGACTTCCGGCAGATAGCCTACGAAGTTGCGAGGTTCCACCACGAAAAGTATAACGGAAAGGGCTACCCGGACGGCCTGAAAGCCGAGGAGATACCGCTCCATGCAAGGATAATGGCAGTCGCGGACGTATTCGACGCCGTATCCCAGAAGCGCTGCTACCGCGACGCAATGCCACTGGAGCAGTGCTTCGACATAATCAGAAGGGGGAGGGGAACGGACTTCGACCCCGACCTTGTTGACATCTTCCTGGATTCAAAGGAAGAGATAATTCAGCTTATGAACGCAAACGACGCCCAGGAAGAAGAACAGCCGTGACGCTTCGCAGTACAAAAAAGCTGCCCATATCCGGGCAGCTTTTTTCAGTTATCATTCTGGGAATTCTGTTCTTCCTGCTGGAGTTCAGCGCGGTATTTTGCTTCTGCGGCTTCGCGCTCGGCGATCCGCTCCAGAAGCTTCTTTGCGCGGTGCTTCTTTCTGAGGAAAAATGCGAGGCTCATTGCGCCCCATATTACAAGAAGCGCGCCTATCGCGATTCCCATTATAATAAGCGATAATGCTAAGTAATCGTCCATGTCAGCCCTCCGTGCCGCTTTCAAAGTAGCTTTCCAGGTACTGCCTGAAATTTTCAGGGCTGCGCTGGATACGTTTCTTTATTGAATCCGCCTCGGTCTTGTCCGCCGCGGATATCGTCAGGTAGTACTTCTGCCTGCCTGTTTTTTCAGACTTGATGGTGACGCCTATCGTGCAGGTACCGTTTTCGTGTTCGGCGTAGCGCACTGAAACGAGCGAATCCTTCTTAATTTCATCGCGGGTGTAGACCTTCACGGCTTCCTCGAACATCTTTTCGCGGATCGACTGCGGAAGTTCGCTGCCGAATTCCCTTGCAGCGGCGTCGCCGAGCCTTGTGTTTGAGTATACCGGAATACCGTTGACTTCCTGGCAGGTGCAGAGCCTTCCGGTGATGCCGTCCAGTGCTTCCATAAGGTCGAAATAATTCACCGCCTGTTCGAGCGAGGTTATCTCGATAAGCTGATCGCGGTTGAGCGGGCAGCCGATACTGTATAAAAGATGGCATACCAGTATCCGTATTTTATTCACATCGTCTATTCGTATTCTCGGTTGTTCTTTCATCGTATCACCACTTTGAATAATTGAGCAGGGAAAGTAACATGGGATTTACAGCTTTCCTTCGGAGGAAAGCGCGGAAACCAGCGCGATATTCAGCGCAGCCTCAACGCACGGAACCGCGCGCGGAACTACGCAGGGGTCGTGCCTTCCCTTGATGACTAGCTCCTGCTCGGTCATCTCCTTGAAGTCGACGCTGTTCTGCGGGCGCGAAATTGAGGGCGTAGGCTTGAACGCGGCGCGGAATATAACGGGCATTCCGGAGGAAATACCGCCAAGTATGCCGCCGTGGTTGTTGGTGAGCGTTACGACTTTTCCGTCCCTCAGCGCGAATTCGTCGTTGTTTTCGCTGCCGAACATGTCCGCACAGCCGAATCCGTTGCCGAACTCGATTCCCTTTACCGCCGGAATAGCGAACACCAGCCGGGATATTACGTTTTCCAGACCGTCCATCATCGGGGAGCCGACGCCCGCGGGCATTCCAACGGCCGCGCATTCAATAACGCCGCCAACGCTGTTGAGCTGCTCCCTCGCTGAAAGAATCTCGGCGCGCATTTTTTCCTCGGCTTCGTCTGATAACACCGGGAAGCTCCTCGACTTTACAGCCTCAAGCTGCTCTGCGGACACGTTCATCGGGTCGAATGCTTCGTCGGAAATACCGTGCAGCGAACGGATATGCGCTCCGGTCGTAATGCCGCGGCGTTTAAGTATCTGTGCGCATACGGCTCCCGCGAACACCAGCGGAGCGGTTATTCTTCCCGAGAAGTGACCGCCGCCGCGCGGGTCGTTTGCGCCGTTGTAGCGGAGGAATCCCGTGTAATCCGCGTGCGCCGGGCGCGCGATGTGCGAAATGTTGTTATAGTCCGCGGAGTGCTGCTCGGCATTGAATATAACGGCGGCAAGCGGAGTTCCGGTCGTCCTGCCCTCGTAGAATCCCGAAAGTACCTCCGGGAGATCTTTTTCAAGCCGGAGCGTGGACGTGCCGTCTTTCTTTGCAGCCCTGCGCGCCATGAATTTCCCGATCTCATCAAAATCGAGCGGCTCACCTGCGGGGAGGTTGTCAAGCACGACGCCTATGCCTCTGCCGTGGCTCTCGCCGAAAATGGAAACGGAGATACCGCCGTTAAACAATGACGACATCGTATTCACCTCCAAGCGCTCTGAAATCCTCGAAGAAAGTGGGATAGCTCTTTGCAACGCACTCGGCGTTGGTAATGGTCAGCGTGGAGGTGCAGCGCTGCGAAGCAATGGCGAGGGACATTGCGATACGGTGGTCGTTGAAGCTGGAGCATACGCCGCCGGAAAGCTCCCTGACGCCTGTTATCTCAAGCTCGTCGTTGACTATGCGGACGTTCGCGCCCAGCGAATTCAGCACGGTGGAGATAGAGACCAGACGGTCGCTTTCCTTTATGCGAAGGCGCTTGCAGCCGCGTATGTGGGAATCTCCCTCGGCAAATGACGCGAGCACGGTAAGGATAGGAACCAGGTCGGGAATATCCGAAGCGTCCACATCAAAGCCGGAGTAGCTTCCGTTAATTGTGATCATGTTGTCGATGATGCTGAATACCTCGCGGTCGCCCTGTACGCTTGCGGGGTTTATCCCTGCGATGTCGATACTGCTTCCGAGGGCGTTTGCAACTGCGAAGAACGCCGCCTGCGAGCAGTCGCCTTCCACGGAGTACTTCGCGGGTTTGAACTGCTGAACTCCTTTAATGCTGTAGTTTCCGTTGAATTCAAGCGTTTCAATGCCGAAATCGCGCATGCAGTGAACCGTGATATCAGCGTAGGGCTTGGATTGAAGCGGGGAAGTGAGCTGAATAGTGCTGCTTCCATCAAGGAGCGGCATAGCGAACATAAGTCCGGTGATGAACTGCGAGGAGATGTCGCCGGTCACGGGGTAAACGCCGGAATTGAGCTTTCCCTTAATATGGTATGGGAGCGTATCGGAAACGAACTCCACGCCGTGCTTCGGGAACTGCTCCAGATAGGGAGTTATCGGCCGTGTAGGGAGCTTTCCGCAGCCGGTGAACACTGCTTCCACGCCAAGCGCGGCGGCAACCGGAATGATGAATCTCAGCGTTGAGCCTGACTCACGGCAGTTTATCTCGGCGTATTCGGGAGCCTTCTCGATACCCTTGACATAGGTGACGCCGTTTTCGGTGCGTATTTCTGCGCCGAGGGCGGTCAGCGCCTCGGTGGTCGCGTCGATGTCCTCGCACTGGAGCACGCCGGTTATCTCGCTTTCGCCCTTTGCCAGAGCGGCGCAGATGAGGGCACGGTGTGAAATGCTCTTTGACGGAGGAATAACAACTCTGCCGGACAGAGTGCGCGGTTGTATAACAATATTCATATGGCCTCCTCAGCTTTTCAGGAACTTCTCGTAATCTTCGGTGGACATGCTGACGACCTTGCTGTCGCCTATTCCGGAGCAGATTATGATGTTCATTCCGGAGGAAAGGCGCTTTTTGTCGCCGAGGGAGTATTTATACAGCGTGTCTATGGGCGCATTGTCCGTGAGCGGCAGATGACACTTCGCGAGCAGTGCGTCGAGCTTTTCCGCTGTGCCTGCGGAGCACATTCCGAGGCGCTCTGCAATGTGAGTGAACGTGCTCATTCCGATTGCTACGGCATACCCGTGGGTAATGCCGGTGTAGTTGTAGTACTTTTCGATAGCGTGACCGAGCGTATGACCGAAGTTAAGAAGCATTCTTTCGCCCTTTTCGCGCTCGTCGTTTTCGACCACCTGAGCTTTGATGGAAACGCAGCGGGTGATGATATCCTCAAGATTATCGCGGACGTCCTTTTCGACGAGAATGTCGAAAAGCTCCCTGGATTTTATCATGCCGTACTTCACGACCTCTGCCATACCATCGGCGAAAAATTCCGGCGTCAGGCTGTCGAGCGCGTCAATGTCGCACAGGACGAGCTGTGGCTGATAGAAAGCGCCGACAAGATTCTTGCCGCCTGCGATGTCGACGGCGGTCTTGCCTCCGACTGAGCTGTCAGTCTGGGCGAGAACAGTGGTTGGGATCTGTACGAAGCCTATACCGCGCATGTATGTAGCCGCGGCGAATCCGGTGAGGTCGCCGACTACTCCGCCGCCGAGCGCTATGAGAGCGTCTGAGCGGGTGAATCCCTTTTCAGCGAGGAAATCGTACAGCCCGAGTAGCGTAGCGTGGCATTTTGAAGCCTCCCCGTGCGGGAAAACATACTTTTCGGCGCTGAATCCGCTTTCAACAAGGGATTTCATCAGCCTTTCGGAGTAGAGCGGGTCAACGTTGTCGTCGGTTACTACGCACACGTGCCGCGCCTTTATTGCCGCGGAAATATATTCGCCTGATTTATCCAGCAGGCCGCCGCCTATGAAAATATCGTAGCTGCGGCTTGCGTTTACGTGAACTTTTTGCATTCAGATTATCCTTTCAAATATTATAATCTACATCATTATAACTCATTTGCGCGAAAAAGTCAACCATTTAGACCTGAAACCGCTTTCCTTCCCGCAGATTACTATTTTACCGAGCCATAGGAGCATATGAATGTTTTTTGTGAAAAGGACTTTACATAAAGCGCAAAACGTGATATAATAAGATGCAAAGCCTAAAATTAGACACAGGCAAATCCAAATCTCAGGAGGAATACATAATTATGGGTATGACGATGACACAGAAGATCCTCGCAAAGCATGCAGGGCTTGACAGTGTTGTTGAAGGGCAGCTCATAAGGGCTAAGCTGGACATGGTGCTCGGCAACGATATCACCAGCCCGGTCGCTATCAACGAATTTCAGAAGAACGGCTTCGACAGCGTTTTTGACCGCACGAAGATCTCCCTTGTAATGGATCACTTCACCCCTAACAAAGACATCAAGGCGGCAAAGCAGTGCCAGCAGTGCCGCAGCTTTGCAGATAAATACGACATCGTGAACTACTACGACGTAGGAAACGTGGGGATCGAGCATGCGCTCCTCCCTGAAAAAGGACTTGTAGTACCCTCCGACTGCGTGATCGGCGCGGACAGCCACACATGTACATACGGCGCTCTCGGCGCGTTTTCCACCGGCGTAGGCTCCACTGATATGGCTGCCGGAATGGCTACCGGCGAGGCGTGGTTCAAGGTTCCCTCCGCCATCAAGTTCAACCTGACCGGCAAGCTCGGCAAGTGGGTTTCCGGCAAGGACGTTATACTGCACATCATCGGAATGATCGGCGTTGACGGCGCTCTGTACCAGTCCATGGAGTTCACCGGCGATGGTCTGAAGAACCTTTCGATGGACGACCGCCTCTGCATGGCAAACATGGCTATCGAAGCAGGCGCAAAGAACGGCATTTTCGAGGTAGACGACGTTACGCTCGAGTACGTAAAGGGCAGGACAGACCGCAAATTCGAGGTGTTCAAGGCTGACCCCGACGCGCACTACAACCGCGTTATCGACATCGACCTCTCTACGATCCGCCCGACAGTGGCATTCCCGCATCTTCCTGAGAACACAAAGACCATCGACGAAATAGGCAAGATGGATAGGATAAAGATAGATCAGGTAGTTATCGGCTCATGTACCAACGGCAGGTACTCCGACCTGGAGGCTGCCGCAAAGGTAGTAAAGGGCAAGCATGTTGCAAAGGGCGTACGCGCTATCGTTATCCCCGCAACACAGCAGATCTACCTGGACGCTCTGCGCAGCGGTCTGCTCGAGACCTTCGTTGAAGCCGGAATGGTAGTTTCCGCACCGACCTGCGGTCCCTGCCTCGGCGGACATATGGGTATCCTTGCTCCTGGCGAGAGAGCAGTCTCCACCACCAACAGAAACTTCGTCGGCAGAATGGGCGACGTTACCTCCGAGGTATACCTTGCAAGCCCGGCGATAGCTGCGGCAAGCGCCCTGACAGGCTATATCTCTGACGTACAGGAATAAGGAGGTCTCATAATGAAAGCACACGGAATCGTACACAAGTACGGCGATAATGTAGATACAGACGTAATAATCCCGGCTCGCTACCTCAATACCGCAGACCACAAGGAACTCGCTTCACACTGCATGGAGGATATCGACAAGGATTTCGTGAACAAGGTAAAGCCCGGCGATATCATGGTTGCTAACCTCAACTTCGGCTGCGGAAGCTCCCGCGAGCACGCACCGATCGCCATCAAGGAAAGCGGCATTGCATGCGTTATCGCTTCCACATTTGCAAGAATTTTCTACCGCAACGCGATCAACATCGGTCTGCCGATACTCGAGTGCGACGAAGCCGCAAAGGACATCGACGCAGGCAACGAGGTCGATATAGACTTTGACACAGGCGTTATCACAAACGTGACCAAGGGACATAAATATCAGGCTCAGCCGTTCCCTGAGTTTATCAAGGAAATAATCAACAAGGGCGGGCTTCTCAACTCTCTCAAGGGCTGAATGTAACTGGGGGCGTTTCTGTGATAATCAATATTCAGAACGTTCTGCGAACTTCGCAGCTTTCAACCGAGATTCTCGCCGGTATTGCCCGCACGGGGGATTATACCGCGCAGCTAGACTCAAATTACTACCGCGAACGCCTGAGCGATTCGCTCCTGACCGCGGTAGTTTACTGCGACAAGACCGTCAGGGGTGTCTGCGTTTGCAAACTCTCGATGATACCCGACAGCTGCGAGATAGATTCCATCTGCATTGAGGAAGGATTCCGGCGCAAAGGGCTTGGTAAAAAGCTCCTGGCGCATTCGCTGAGGAATATGCGTTCGCAGCATATCAAGACCGCCTACGTGTGGGTCAACGACGGGGACGCGGAGGCTGTGGAGTTCTTTACGGCTTTTGGGTTCAAGCCTGACGGAAAGCGGCACAGCGGAGGTTCGCGCTTTAAAATCGAAATATATTAGAAAGGGGTATTCTATGGAAAAGAATATCGCAGTTATCAAGGGTGACGGTATCGGTCCCGAGATAGTGACTGAAGCTATGAAGGTGTTGGACAAGGTCGCAGCAAAATTCGGACATAAGTTCAACTACGAGCAGCTTCTGATGGGCGGCTGCTCCATCGACGCAAACGGAGTTCCGCTCACAGACGAAACCATTGAGCGCTGCAAGGCGTCCGACGCGGTTCTGATGGGAAGCATCGGCGGCGACACCACAAAGTCTCCGTGGTACAAGCTTCCTGCTAACCTCCGTCCGGAGGCTGGACTGCTGAAGATTCGCAAGTCCCTGGGTCTTTTCGCGAACCTGCGCCCCTGCCTTCTGTTCAGCGAGCTTGCTTCTGCATGCCCGCTCAAGACCGAGATAAGCGAGAAGGGATTTGACATGCTCATAATGCGCGAGCTTACCGGCGGTCTGTATTTCGGCGAGCGCCGCACCAGCGAGGTCGACGGCGTTATGACCGCAGTCGACACCCTCAGCTACAACGAAAATGAGATCCGCCGCATAGCGATCAAGGCTTTCGACGTAGCAATGAAGCGCCGCAAGAAGGTAACGAGCGTTGACAAGGCGAACGTCCTCGACAGCTCCAGACTGTGGAGAAAGGTCGTTGAGGAAGTAGCAAAGGACTACCCCGAGGTAAAGCTGGAGCATATGCTGGTCGACAACTCTGCAATGCAGCTCGTAAAGGATCCCGCGCAGTTCGACGTCATGGTGACGGAGAACATGTTCGGTGATATCCTTTCCGACGAGGCTTCGATGATCACCGGCTCCATCGGAATGCTTCCTTCCGCCAGCATGAACGAGACCAAGTTCGGTCTGTATGAGCCGTCCGGCGGTTCCGCGCCTGACATTGCGGGTCAGAACAAGGCAAATCCGATAGCGACTATCCTCTCCGCTGCAATGATGCTGCGCTACTCCTTCGACATGAACAATGAGGCGGACGCTGTAGAGAACGCAGTACGCCAGACCATCAGGGACGGCTACCGTACAGGCGATATTATGTCCGACGGCATGAAGCTCCTGTCCTGCACAGAGATGGGCAGCAAGATCGCAGAGTACATCTGATAAATGTCCCGAGCCGTGTTTTTACACGGCTTTTGGGCTTTTCGCCGAAAATCTTTCCACACGGAGGGGTTTTCATGGTGATTACATTGAAATAACGCAAAACGGTTGCATTTGTATTAAATTTAGGTTATAATTAAGATAACGGTTTTTGAAAGGAGCATTTTTTGAAATGTACAGTGACATTGTAGATACCATCGGCTTCCTCGGACAGTACGACAGCGAAGTTGCCGACGCGATGAACCTGGAGCTGAAGCGCCAGAAGAGAAATCTTGAGCTTATCGCCAGCGAGAACATAGTTTCTCCGGCAGTAATGGCTGCTATGGGCAGCGTGCTTACCAACAAGTACGCCGAGGGCTATCCCGGCAAGCGCTACTACGGCGGCTGCGAGGACGTTGATATCGTAGAGAACATCGCCATTGAGCGTGCAAAGAAGCTTTTCGGCGCACAGTTCGCAAACGTTCAGGCGCACTCCGGCGCACAGGCTAACACTGCGGTTTACGTCGCTCTGCTCCAGCCCGGCGACACAGTAATGGGCATGAGCCTTGCACACGGCGGTCACCTGACCCACGGCTCTCCGGTCAACATTTCCGGTAAGTTCTACAACTTCGTATCCTACGGCACAAACGACGAGGGCTTCATTGATTACGAGGAGCTTTACAAGCAGGCTAACAAGTGCAAGCCGAAGCTCATCGTAGCAGGCGCGTCCGCATATCCCAGAGTTATCGACTTCCCGAAGCTCGCTTCTATCGCAAGAGCAGTCGGCGCGTACCTGATGGTAGATATGGCTCACATTGCAGGTCTGGTAGCTGCTGGTCAGCACATCAGCCCGGTTCCGTACGCTGACGTTGTTACAACCACCACTCACAAGACCCTGAGAGGTCCTAGAGGCGGTCTGATACTCACAAACAACGAGTACATCGCAAAGAAGATCAACTCTGCTATTTTCCCGGGCGTACAGGGCGGCCCGCTCATGCACGTTATCGCAGGCAAGGCAGTTTGCTTCGGCGAGGCTCTCAAGCCTGAGTTCAAGACATACGGCGAGCAGATTGTGAAAAACGCGAAGGTTCTCGCTGACACCCTTCTTGAAAAGGGCTTCAAGCTGGTATCCGGCGGCACCGACAATCACCTCATGCTGGTTGATCTTCGTCCGTTCGACATCACCGGTAAGGACCTCCAGAACAACCTTGACGAGTGCTACATCACTGTTAACAAGAACGCTATCCCGAACGACCCGCAGAAGCCTGCGCTCACTTCCGGCGTCCGCATAGGTACTCCGGCAGTCACCACAAGAGGCCTTAAGGAGGACGACATGCGCGTTATCGGCGAGTGCATCTACCTCACCGCGAAGGACTTCGAGAGCAACAAGGAGAAGGTGCGCGGCATGGTCAACGAGCTCTGCGCGAAGTATCCGCTCTACGAGTAATTTGTTTTTCTGTTCTCCCTTGTCCGGCGGCAGGGGAGGACTAAAGGAAATACGGTTAGCAAGGGCTATCAACAAACTGAATGATGAGGAAAAATACAAATGACAACTGTTAAGAATACAGAAGTTTTATATCAGAACTACAATTCCGTTGCTCCGCTTGGACTTATCTGCATGAACGGCACCCAGGAGCTGGGCGCAAAGATCAACAGTTACCTCGAGAGATGGGCAGACCGTAACGGCATGCCCCACGACGATTACATGATCGAGTGCCAGTGCCCGCGTTTCCAGTCCGGCGACGCCAAGGGACTTATCAGGAGCACCGTCCGCGGCAAGGATCTGTTTATCCTTGTAGACGTAGGAAACTATAGCTGCAAGTATCAGCTCTTCGACCAGGAGAACTGCATGTCCCCCGACGATCACTACATGGATCTGATGAGAATTATCCAGGCGGCAAGCGGAAAGCCCCACCGTATCAATGTGATCATGCCTCTGCTTTACGGCGGACGCCAGCACAGAAGAAGCTATCGTGAGTCCCTCGACTGCGCAGTAGCGCTTCAGGAGCTCCAGAGAATGGGCGTTTCCAACGTTGTCACCGTTGACGCTCACGACCCGAGAGTATGCAATGCAGTTCCGCTGATGGGTTTTGATAACGTAATGCCTTCTTATCAGGTGCTCAAGGCGATGTTCGCTGATTTCCCCGACCTCGTTGTTGACAAGGATCACTTCATGGTAGTAAGCCCGGACGAGGGCGCGCTCCAGAGAAACATGTTCTACGCTTCCGTAATGGGCGTTGACATGGGAATGTTCTACAAGCGCCGCGACTACTCCGTTATCGTGGACGGCAGAAATCCCATCGTTGCTCATGAGTACCTCGGTACTTCCGTTGAGGGCAAGGACGTATTCGTTGCCGACGATATCATCTCCTCCGGCGAGTCCATGCTCGACATCGCCAAGGAGCTGAAGGCTCGCAAGGCTAAGAGAATGTTCGCTTATGCGACCTACCCGATATTCACAAAGGGTCTCGCAAAGTTCGACGAAGCATATGAGAAGGGACTTATCCACGGCGTATTCGGCACCAACCTGACCTATCGTACGCCTGAGCTGCTCAAGCGCCCGTGGTTCAAGGAAGTTGACGTTTCCAAGTACCTCGCGTACTTCATCGCTTCCATCAACCACGATACCTCCATCAGCAATGTTATCGACCCGCACGAAAAGATCAAGGCACTCCTGAGAGAACACAGAGGTCTTTAAAATGCCCTTAGCAGACAGAATACGCCCCGCCACACTCAACGATGTGGTGGGGCAATCCCATCTGATAGGAAAAAACCGCCCGCTTACAAAAATTATTGAAAGCGGACGTATTCCTAATATGATATTTTACGGTCCTTCCGGCGTCGGAAAGACCACAGTAGCGCGAATAATCGCGGATTCAGCAAATATGCGGCTTCACAAGCTCAACGGAACCAACGCCTCCACTGCGGATATAAAGAGCGTGGTGTCGGAGGTCGATACGTTTCTCGGCTGCAACGGGATATTGCTGTACCTTGACGAGATACAGTACCTGAACAAAAAGCAGCAGCAGAGTCTTCTTGAATACATCGAGGACGGAAGCATAACGCTTATTGCTTCCACAACGGAGAATCCATATTTCTACGTATACAATGCGATCCTGTCCCGGAGCACGGTATTCGAGTTCAAGCCGGTTCAGCCCGCAGAGCTTGAAAAGGCAATACGCCGCGGATTTTCACTCATGACGGAGGAAACCGGCGTTGAGTACCATCTCGATGACGAAGCGGTAAGGTACATCAGCCGCGGCTGCGGCGGTGACGTTCGCAAATCGCTGAACACGGTGGAGCTGTGCGCGCTGACCTGCACCGATGGTGAGATCACTCTGGAGCTTGCTCAGGAGCTGACTCAGCGCAGCAACATGCGCTACGACCGCGACGGAGATCAGCACTACGATATGCTGTCCGCGCTCCAGAAGTCGATACGCGGCTCGGACGAAAACGCTGCGCTCCATTACGCTGCGCGGCTTATTGAAGCCGGGGACATAATTTCGCTGTCGCGCCGTCTGCTGGTCATCGCCAGCGAGGACATCGGACTTGCGTATCCGCAGGCCGCGATGATAACCAAAGCGTGCGTAGATAATGCAATGCAGCTCGGGCTTCCGGAAGCGCGCATTCCCCTGGCGCAGGCGGTAATAATGCTCGCGACCTCGCCGAAGTCAAACAGTGCAGAAAAAGCAATCGACGCGGCTCTCGCGGACGTCAGAAACGGACAGTCCTACGATTTCCCGCGTCAATTGCAGAATGTTCATTGCGATGGAGAAGGCGCGGCGGTCAAGGGTCAGCATTACCTGTACCCGCATGATTATCCCAACCACTGGGTGAAGCAGCAGTACCTCCCCGACCCGCTGAAAAACCGGGTCTACTACGAGTACGGAGAGAACAAGCTGGAACAGGCAGCCAAGGATTATTGGAGCCGCATTAAAAAATAGTCTCGATCAGCTTCGGTGATTCGTCGGTGGAATAACGCCAACGGTCGATGTGACCGGAAGTGAGGAAATACTTCAGCTCATTGTCGCGGTACGTCTCGCTGGACGTATTCACGATGATGAGCTTTATTTTCATCTTTTCCGGATTGATAGCCTTTATGTAGACGCTCGCGCAGTCGTTTACATGTACGTCCTCGCGAAGCTCCGCAAGGCCGGCGAGGTTCGGGGTCAGTTCCACGAATATGCCGTATTCCTCGATGGAGCGCACAATGCCGGTTACTGTTTCTCCGGGTTCAAACAGGGAAGCGTTCTCCTGCCAGGTTCCGAGGAGTTCCTTGTGCGACAGGCATATTCTTCCGTTATCCACCGACTTGACAACAACGTGGATATTCTGCCCGACCGAGAAACGATCCTTCGGGTGAGTTATCCTCGACACTGATATCATGTCGATAGGGATAAGCGACGGAATACCGCAACCTACATCGACGAAGCAGCCGAACGGCTCCAGATGAGTTACCCGTGCCGGGATAATATCGCCGGAAGTCAGCGAGCCAAGGTAATCGCGCATGCAGCGCTCCTGCGCAAGCCGGCGGGAAAGCACCGCGTAGGTCTCGCCGTTTTCGTTCTCGCGGAAATCCGTTATCACGAAGGCGACCGGCTTGTTCACGCGGGATATCAGCGCGATGTCCTTTGTGGTTCCCTCGGTGATGCCAAGGGCGCCCTCCTCCCGGGGGATAAAGCCTTTCATACAGCCGAGGTCGAGGATCAGATTGTGGTGACTGTCGCATATAATGCAGGGAGCTTCCAGAATCTTCCCGGAAGTCATGCATTCGCTGAGGGTGTAGTAAGACAGCAGGGAACTCCTGTTGTCTGCGGTGCCGATAAGGCAGCCTTCAGGCAGATACTCTGTCATTTTGTACCTCCAGATGAATTTTTTCTGTAAATAATATGACGCAGCAAGTGCAATTATTCAAAATGATACAGGATATTTATACAGTTACTTCATGTGTTTTTAGTAATCGGCTGTGAATGCTGTGAGAAATTGCCACAATAATGTTCAAAATACACTCCTGCTGTTAACAGGAGTGTATTGTATTTATTATGCCTCGGGAGCCATCAGCCGTACCATTACAGCCTTCTGAGCGTGGAGTCTGTTCTCGGCCTCGTCGAAGATCTCGTCCGCATGCTGCTCGAATACCTTTGCGGTGATCTCTTCCTCGCGGTGAGCGGGCAGGCAGTGCATTACCATAGCGTCGGGCTTAGCGGAAGCCATTACAGCGTCGTTGATCTGATAGCCCTTGAATACCTCGCGGCGCTTAGCGGCTTCGCCCTCCTGACCCATGGAAGCCCATACGTCTGTGTAAACCACGTCGGCGTCAGCGGCAGCTTCGACAGGGTTGCTGATTATCTGGAACTTTCCGGGGTACTGCTTTGCGAAGTCGATGATGGTCTGGTCGGGGAAATAGCCCTCCGGGCAGCCGAGGGAAACGCTCATACCAACCTTGAGAGCGCCTACTGTCAGGGAGTTCGCCATGTTGTTGCCGTCGCCGATATAGCAGAACTTCAGACCGTCGAGCTTGTTCTTGTGCTCGCGGACTGTCTGGAGGTCGGCGAGGACCTGGCAGGGGTGGCAGTAGTCGGTCAGACCGTTGATTATCGGGATAGAGCCGTACTCAGCGAGGTCCTCGACTTCCTTCTGAGCGAAGGTGCGGATCATAATACCGCTGAGGTAACGGGACAGAACGCGCGCGGTGTCCTGAACCGGCTCGCCGCGGCCGATCTGAAGGTCACGTGAAGAAAGGAACAGCGCCTGACCGCCGAGCTGGTACATACCGGTCTCAAAGGAAACGCGTGTTCTTGTGGAGGACTTCTGGAAGATCATGCCGAGGGTCTGACCCTTGAGAATATTGTGTGGAATGCCGTGTTTCTGCTCGTACTTGAGCTGGTCGGCAAGGTTCAGAATGTCGGTGATCTCTTCTGTGCTGAGATCAAGCAGCTTTAATAAATGCTTCATTGTGGATTTCCTTTCATATCAGGCGTTCAGCAGACCGAGCAGGATCTCAAGCCCCTTGTCGATCTCTTCGTAGGTGATGGTAAGCGGGGGAAGCAGACGTATCTTCGTCTTTGCGGTCAGCAGCAGCAGTCCCTTGTCAAGAGCCGCCTTTACAACGTCGCCGGCCTTCTTGTTCTTGAGTTCAATGCCAATCATCAGACCCATTCCGGAAACGGAAGCGACCTCCGGGGAGGTGAGCAGCTTCTCGCGAATGTACGCACCCTTGCGTGCAACTTCGTCCAGGAATCCGGGCTTGTTTACGGTCTCAAGCACTGCAAGTCCGCCTGCGCAGGAGATGGGGTTTCCGCCGAAGGTGGAACCGTGGGTTCCGGCGGTCAGGACATTAGCGCACTTTTCTCCGGAGAGGCATACGCCGATCGGAACGCCGCCAGCCAGTCCCTTTGCGAGGGTAGTCAGGTCAGCCTTCTTGCCGAAGTTGTCGCCCGCAAGGAACTTACCGGTTCTTCCAACGCCGGTCTGAACCTCGTCCGCGATGGTGAGGACGTCCCTTTCAGCGCAGAGTCTGTAGATCTCGTCTACAAATTCCTGCTGGAGAGCCATGACGCCGCCCTCGCCCTGAATGTACTCAAACATTACGGCGCAGACCGTGTCGTCTAGCTTAGAGCGGAGATCCCCGATGTTGTTGGCCTCAACGTTGACGAAGCCTTCAACGAACGGGAAGAAGTAGTTGTGGAACACGTCCTGACCGGTTGCGGAAAGCGTGCAGAGCGTTCTTCCGTGGAAGCTGTTCACGAGGGTGATTATGTTGCTTCTGCCCTTGCCGTACTTGTCGAAGCTGTACTTACGTGCGATCTTGATTGCGCATTCATTGGCTTCCGCGCCGGAGTTGCCGAAGAACATATCAGTGTAGCCCGCGGTCTCGCAGAGAGCCTTCGCGAAATCAGCCTGCACCTTTGTGTAGTAATAGTTGGAGGTGTGTTGAATCTTGTGAGCCTGGTCGCAGATAGCCCTGACCCAGTTTTCGTTGCAGTAGCCCAGCGAGTTAGTGCCGATTCCGCTGCCGAAATCTATGTATTCCTTGCCGTTTTCGTCTACCGCCTGTCTGCCGGAGCCGCTGTCAAGAACCAGGTCGTACCTGCCGTAACTAGGCATAACGTATTTGTTGAATTGTTCTATTGTACTCATAATGACCTCTTACGGAATTATCATCGTGCCCGCACCGATGTCGGTGAGAAGCTCGATAAGGATAGAATGCGGGATACGCCCGTCGATGATGTTGGTCTTTTTAACTCCGCGGCGGACTGCTTCAACGCAGCAGTCAATCTTGGGAATCATTCCGCCGGATATAATGCCCTGATTCTTGAGGTAGGGTACTTCGCTTACGCCGACTACCCTGATTAGAGTGCTGTCGTCGTCCTTGTCCTCAAGCAGACCCTTGATATCGGTCAGAAGAATGAGGTTAGCCGCGCCCATTTCAGCCGCGATACGTGCGGCTGCGGTATCCGCGTTGATGTTGAATACCTCGCCGTTCTTTCCGGACGCCACAGTGGAAACCACCGGAATGTAACCATTGTTGAGGGCGGTGTTGATGGGATCCGGGTCGATCTCAGTGATATCGCCGACAAATCCGAGGTCGGGGTTGAGCTGCTTCGCCTTAATGAGATCCCCGTCAAGGCCGCAGAGACCCATCGCCTTGCCGCCGGCACGCTGGAGGAGCTGCACCAGGTCTTTGTTTACCTTGCCGGCGAGAACCATCTGAACGATGTCTATGGTTTCCTCGTCGGTATAGCGCAGACCGTTGACGAATTCGCTCTGTTTGTTGATTTTTTTAAGCATAGCGTTGATTTCAGGACCGCCGCCGTGTACTAGCACAACCTTGATTCCTACCAGGGAGAGCAGCACGATGTCCTGCATTACAGCCTGCTTGAGGGTTTCGTTGGTCATGGCGTTGCCGCCGTATTTTACAACGACTACCTTATCGTTGTATTCCTGAAGATAGGGGAGCGCCTCTACAAGGGCGTTTGCCCGTATATCGTAATCTATCTGCATTTCTTCTGCTCCTTATGTGCGGTATTCCGCGTTTATCTTTACATACTCGAAGGTAAGGTCGCAGCCCCATGCGATCGCTTCGCCTTCGCCGCAGTGGAGGTCGACCAGCACCTTGATTTCGTCCTCGGAGAGAATCTCGGAGGCGGATTCCTCGGAGAAGCTCACTCCGGCGCCGTTGGTGCAGACTGTTACCTTGCCCTTTTCGCTGGCAAGCTCCACGGAAACCTTTGTGATGTCGAAATCAGCCCTGGCGTAGCCGATAGCGCAGAGGATACGTCCCCAGTTTGCGTCAGCCGCGAACATTGCAGCCTTGACAAGGCTTGATGAAATAACTGACTTCGCAACGACCTTTGCGGTGTTTTCATCGGGAGCGCCCTTTACGATGCATTCGAGCAGCTTTGTCGCGCCCTCGCCGTCGCGTGCGGTTTCACGCGCGAGGTTCATCATAACAGCGTACAGCGCATTCTCGAACTTCTCGTAGTTCTTGTCCTCGCAGGTGATCTCAGGATTCTTCGCAAGACCGCTGCTCATGAGTATCAGCGTGTCGTTGGTGGAAGTGTCGCCGTCGACGCTTACCATGCTGTATGTCAGGGAGTTCACCTTGCGGAGCGCTTTTTCGAGCAGTTCATGGCAGATAGCAACGTCGGTAGTGATGAAGCCGAGCATTGTAGCCATGTTCGGGGCGATCATTCCGCTGCCCTTGGAGATTCCGCCAACGTGGCACTTTCTGCCTTCGATTTCGAATTCAACGGCGATCTCCTTCTTGCGGGTGTCGGTGGTCATTATTGCTTCGCATGCCTCGCTGCTCCTCTTGGAGGAAAGCTCCTTTGCGAGGGTGGGTATGCGCGCCTTTATCGGCTTGATGGAAAGCGGCTGACCGATAACTCCGGTGGAACCTACGAGAACATCGTCAGCGTCGATATCAAGCGCTTCTGCGGTGAGCTCGCACATCTGTTCGGCGATCTCAATGCCGTTTTCGTTGCAGGTGTTGGCGTTGCCGGAGTTCACGATAACCGCCTGTGCGCAGCCGTCCTCGAGGTGCTTTTTTGTAACGTAGATAGGAGCGCCCTTCACCTTGTTGGTGGTGTAGAGAGCCGCAGCCTTGCAGCGCTCAGCGCAGAATATCATAGCGAGGTCGCGCTTGGTGGTGTTGCCGGCCTTTATTCCTGCGATAACGCCGGCGGCGGTGAAGCCCTCGGCAGCGCAGACGCCGCCGTCTACGAATTCGTAACCTTCAAATTTAACCATTTTATGTACCTTACAGCAGACCGGTGGTCTCGTCAATGCCCATCATGATGTTGAGGCACTGAACCGCCGCGCCGCTTGCTCCCTTTCCTAGATTATCAAGTCTTGAGCAGAGTATCAGCCGGTCGTCGTTGCCGTTGACGAAAAGCTGCATCATATTTGTTCCGCTGAGGTCGTTCGCGCTGAGGAACCCGTCTTCCGGAGCGCCCTCGGGCATTACCTTCACGAAGTTTGCGCCTGCGTAGTATTCGGCGAGAGCCTTGCGTACGTCGTCCGCGGTGTACTTCTTAGCGAGGAGCCTCGTGTGCAGCGGCAGGGAAACGACCATACCGCTGAAATAGTCACACACCAGCGGATTGAACGCCGGAGCATATTCCAGACCGCAGATCTTCTGCATCTCCGGAAGGTGCTTGTGCTGCTGAGTCAGCGCATACTGACGGGGGCTGTCGAAACTCGCGGGGCGATCGTCGCTCTCGTAGACTGCGATGGCCTTCTTGCCCGCGCCGCTGTAGCCGGATACCGCGTGAACGCTCACGGGGTAGTCAGCGGGCATTATTCCGAGCTTCACCAGCGGGTACGCCATTGAGATGAAGCCGCTTGCATAGCACCCGGGAACCGCAGTTCGCGGGGACTTCGCGATCTTCTCGCGGAAATCCGTGCCAAGCTCCGGGAAGCCGTAAGCCCAGTCGGGGTTAGTCCTGTGAGCGGTGGAAGCGTCGATGATCCTTGTATTGCTTCCCTCCGCGAGAGCCACAGCCTCTCTAGCTGCGGCGTCCGGCAGGCAGAGGAACGTGAAATCCGCGCTGTGAATGAGCTTTCTGCGTTCGTCCGCGTCCTTGCGCTTGTCCTCGTCGATACGGAGCAGCTCTATATCGGAGCGGTTCTTGAATCGCTCAAGTATTTTAAGTCCGGTCGTGCCTTCCTGACCGTCGATGTATACCTTAACCATTGCAAAGTTCCTCCAGTTTCTTTCTGGTAAGCTCGATCTGCTTCTTTACGCTCTCGGGCGCGGGGCCTCCGAACGACTTTCTCTCGCGTACGCAGGTGTCAAGGCTGATAGCCTCGTAAACGTCGTCTGTAAAGAGGTCGCTCTGCTTCTGGTAATCAGCAAGCGGGAGCTCCTCAAGCGTGGTGCCGAGCTCAATGCAGTGAGCGACGAGACCGCCGGTGATCTTATAAGCGGTACGGAACGGCATGCCCTTCTTAACGAGGTAGTCAGCGCAGTCGGTGGCGTTGATGAAGCCCTTTGCGGCAGCCTTGCGCATGTTGTCCTTGTACAGGGTCATTGTTTCAAGCATGGGGATAAATGTAGTCAGGCAGAGCTTGAGATTGTCCACTGCGTCGAATATCGCTTCCTTATCCTCCTGCATGTCCTTGTTGTAGGCGAGCGGCAGACCCTTCATCATGGCAAGGAGGGTCATATTGTCGCCGATAACGCGGGCTGTCTTGCCGCGGATAAGCTCGGTAACGTCCGGGTTTTTCTTCTGGGGCATAATGCTGGAGCCAGTAGAGAAGCGGTCGGAAAGTTCGATGAACTTGAATTCCCAGCTGCACCACATGATTATTTCCTCGGAGAAGCGGGAAAGGTGCATCATGCAGATTGAGATGGCGCTGGCAAGTTCAATGCAGAAATCACGGTCGGAAACTCCGTCGAGGGAGTTCACCATCGGAGCTTCCATGCCGAGCAATTCAGCGGTTCTGTCGCGGTTGATGTGGTAGGTGGTTCCGGCGAGTGCGCAGCTTCCGAGAGGGGAAACGTTCATGCGGCGCAGAGTATCGTCGAAGCGCTCGATGTCGCGGAGCAGCATCTGAGCGTACGCCATCATGTGATGACCGAAGGTTATCGGCTGAGCGCGCTGCAGGTGAGTGTAACCCGGCATGATAGTCTCGGTGTTCTCATCGGCAATGTTGCAGAGTACCTTGACAAGAGATACCACAAGCTCCCGCAGTTCCTTGATGGCGTCGCGGAGATAGAGGCGTATGTCAAGCGCGACCTGGTCGTTTCTTGAGCGCGAGGTGTGAAGGCGCTTTCCCACGTCGCCGAGGCGCTTTGTAAGCTCCGCCTCGATGAACATGTGAATATCCTCCGCCGTCATGTCAAACTGGAGCTTTCCGCTTTCGATGTCCGCAAGGATCTCCTTGAGACCGCCGATAAGCTCCATGCTGTCGCTCATGCTGATTATGCCCTGTTCGCCGAGCATGGTCGCGTGGGCAATGCTGCCCTGGATATCCTGTTTGTACATTCTTCCGTCGAAAGCGATAGAAGAATTGAACGCGTTAACTCTGCTGTCCACGCCCTGTGAGGAACGCCCAGCCCACATCATTTCTGCCATAAAACTACCTCGTTTTTATTATCCTGAAAAATATTTAAGAGCGGAAAGGCTGAACTTCCCGCTCTTAACATCAGCCGTAAAATTACTTCTTGTTTCTCTCAGCGTCCAGAAGAGCCTTTACATGGATAGGAAGACCGAACAGGTTGATAAATCCTGCGGAATCCTTCTGGTCGTAAACGTCGTCCTCGTCGAAGGAAGCGAAATCTCTGCTGTACAGAGTGTCAGGAGATGTAACGCCCGCGTTGATGATGTTGCCCTTGTAGAGCTTCAGTTTAACGTCGCCGTTAACGGTTTCCTGGGTCTTGTCTACGAATGCGTCCATAGCCTCGCGCAGGGGAGTGTACCACTGACCGTTGTATACGATGTCAGCGTACTTCTGAGCCAGGCCAGCCTTGTAGTGCTGAGTTTCCTTATCAAGAGTGATGGTCTCCAGAACCTCGTGTGCGTGGTAGAGGATAGTTCCGCCGGGGGTCTCGTAAACGCCTCTGGACTTCATGCCTACCAGACGGTTCTCAACTACATCGTAGATACCGATGCCGTTCTCGCCGCCGAGCTTGTTCAGAGCCTTGATGAGCTTTACGCCGTCCATCTTCTCGCCGTTGAGCGCGGTCGGGATACCCTTCTCAAAGTGGATAGTAACATAAGTGGGCTTGTCGGGAGCCTGCTCGGGGGATACGCCGAGCTCCAGGAAGCCGGGCTTGTTGTACTGCGGCTCGTTTGCGGGATCCTCGAGGTCGAGACCCTCGTGGGAGAGGTGCCACAGGTTCATATCCTTGGAGTAGTTGGTCTCACGTGTGATCTTGATCGGAACATTGTGAGCCTCTGCGTACTCGATCTCCTGCTCACGGGACTTGATGTTCCAGATTCTCCAGGGAGCGATGATCTGCATTTCAGGAGCAAGAGCCTTGATCGTCAGCTCGAAACGTACCTGGTCGTTGCCCTTACCGGTGCAGCCGTGGCAGATAGCGTCAGCGCCTTCCTTGCGTGCGATCTCCACGATACGCTTTGCGATAGGAGGACGAGCGAAGGAAGTACCGAGCAGATAGCCTTCGTACTTTGCGCCAGCCTTGAGGGTCGGGAAGATGAAGTCGTTTACGAACTCGTCCTGGATATCCTCAATATACAGCTTGGAAGCGCCTGTCTTCTTAGCTCTCTCCTCGAGACCAACGATCTCGGAATCCTGACCTACGTTGCCTGCTACGCAGATAACTTCGCAGCCGGGGTAATTTTCGTGCAGCCAGGGGATAATGATAGATGTGTCGAGACCGCCGGAGTAAGCCAGAACGATCTTTTTGATTTCCTTTGCCATGATTTGTGTCTCCTTTACGACATTTCAGCCCAAAAAGGTTGATTAATTTTTACAATCTTAATTATACTCATTTTCCGGCGTTTGTCAAGTGGAAAAATACCGTGCAGCGAATAATATACAAGAAATTTTGAATTAATGAATATTTTCTTGCGAAAAGATGAAATAACCGCATTTACTGGCTTGATTTCTTAGCTTGGGATGAATATTTATTGTATAATATACATTGGCGGACTGCGCGGCAGGGGAAATTGATCAGGAAAACCACTTGACAAAATCCGCGTTCATGTTTATAATATAATCATGAACGTGCGCTGATGGAATTCAGCCGGCGTAAATTAGGAGGAAAACACCATGAAAATGAACGAGAAACTTGAGATAATGCTGAGCAGAAAGCGTATCAAAAAGACTGATTTTGCGCACAGCATAGGAATAACCTACCGCGCGTTTGCAAATTATCTTAACGGTACCCGCAATCCCCGTGCAGAAACTCTCCAGAAAATGGCTGATCAGCTCCAGCTTACGCCGGAATTCCTGAAGGACGACAGCCAGGAGCTGGAGCTTACGGTGGAGGAGCAGTTCATACGCAAGATCTGCGCCAGCGACGCCGACAAGGCTCAGGCGGCTCAGTTCCTTGCGCAGTCCCGCGGGCTTTTTGCAGGAAACACGCTGAATTCCGAGGACAAAGAGAGCCTTATCAAGTGTCTTATGGAGATCTACGAGGATTCCCGCGATAACTCCGGCGAATGATGGATCGTATAATAAGCCTTGTCGAACAGGTACGGGGCGAATTCGGCGGGAGGACGATCTTCCAGACCGCTGAGAATTCCGGCGCGGCAGTATGGCTGCGGGAACTTGGCTCCCTCAAGGGCTTCTACCTGTTCGAAAACAACAGGCGGTACATTATTATAAACAAGTCGCTGGATAAGCTGCTCCAGCAGACGGTATGCGCGCACGAATTCGGCCACGATATGCTCCACCGGGAGCTGTCGGCGGGCGGAATACGCGAAAGCTCGCTGTTTCTGGCGACCAACAAGACGGAGCGCGAGGCGAACCTCTTTGCGGCGGAGATACTCCTTACCGATAAGGAAACGCTCTCTGTGATGAGCTACGCTTCCGCCATGGAGGAAGCGGCGTTTGAACTCGGAGTTGTTCCGCAGATACTTTCGTATAAGCTGGAGCTTCTAAATCACAAGGGGCATCACTTCAATATAACGGATACCGCGAGCGACTTTTTAAAGTAACTTTCCAAGAAAGGAACGACAGATTTTGGATATAAGGAAAACACTAGAGCTGCTGACCGGAGCGGCTGGAGTTTCGGGCGCAGAAAGCGAGGCTTCCCGTACGGCGCTCGAATTGCTGAGCGAATACGCGCCGGGCGCGCAGTGCGACGCATTCGGAAATGTGACCGCGCTTATTCCCGCGCAGGACGCTTCCGCGCCCACGCTCATGCTCGACGCGCACATTGACCAGATCGGATTTATAGTATCGTATATCGACCCGGACGGCTTCCTGAAGGTAGGCGCCTGCGGCGGTCCGGACATGCGCATTATGCTGGCTCAGAGCGTTACCGTTCACGGAGTGCAGGATATACGCGGCGTGGTTTCGACTCTGCCGCCGCACGTTTCCAGCGACCACACGAAAGTTCCGGAGGCAGGCGATATCGCAATAGATATCGGAATGACCCGGGAGGAAGCCGAAAAGGCGGTTCCGCTGGGCAGCCGCGTTACTGTGGATTCCGATTTCCGCGAACTTTCCGACGGCGTGATATCCGCGCCATCCGTTGACGACCGCAGCGGCGTATGCGCTGTTCTCTGCGCGCTGGATATGCTCCGCGGGAGGAAGCTCAGATATAACCTTGCGGTGTGCTTTTCCGCCCAGGAAGAGACCGGCGAGCGCGGCGTAAAGGGTGCAGCGTTCCGCCTCCAGCCGGACGAGGCGATAGCGGTCGACGTATCCTTTGGAAGAACCCCGGACAGCGTTCCGCATGAGACCGCCGTACTTGGCAGCGGCGCAATGATAGGATATTCCGCAGCGCTTGACCGCGGAATGTCAGACGCGCTGAAATCAGCCGCGGAAAAGAATGGGATCCCGTATACGATAGAGGTCATGCCGTCTTCCACAGGAACTAACGCGGACAGCATTTCAATAAGCAGAGCGGGCGTGAAGTGCTGCACAGTTTCTATTCCGATACGCTATATGCACACTCCGATCGAAACGGTTCGGCTGAGCGATATCGAGAGCGCTGCAAGACTGATCTGCGAGTACGCTGCGGGAGGTAAAAACTGATGATGGACAGGCTTCTTGAAATATGCGCGCTGTACGGAACTTCCGGAGACGAAGGCGCGGTACGCGATTACATCAAATCCAGTATTCATGCTGACAAGGTAATAACCGACAATCTGGGAAATCTGCTGGTGTTCAAGAAGGGCAGAAAAACCCCGAAAAACCGCATTATGTTCGCGGCGCACATGGACGAGGTCGGTTTCATGGTGACTGACATCACGAGCGACGGTTTCCTGAGGTTTGGAGCAGTCGGTGGAATTGACCCGAGGGTCGTACTGGGACGCGCTGTGAGATTCGGAAACGGCACCCGCGGAGTGATCGGCACGAAGGCGGTTCATCAGCAGAGCGCGGACGAGCGCAAAAAGGCTCCGGATTTTGACGCGCTTCTTATCGACATCGGCGCGGAAAACGCGGAGGAAGCAGGAAAGCGCGTGTCAAGGGGAGACTGCGCGGTGTTCGATTCGGACAGCTTCAGATTTGGAAGCGGTTTCGTAAAGAGCAAGGCGATAGACGACCGCGCCGGCTGCCTTATAATGATGGACATGATAAACGGCGGGCCCGAGTACGACGCGTGGTATGCGTTCACGGTTCAGGAGGAAGTCGGGACCCGTGGAGCAAAGGCGGCTGCGTTCACGATAGAGCCGGATATCGCGGTAGTTCTGGAGACAACGACCGCCTGCGATATCGCGGAGACCTCCGGCGCCAAGCGCGTATGCGAGCTTGGAAGGGGCTGCGTAGTGTCCTACATGGACAGAGCAACGATCTACGACCGCGAGCTGTACCAGCTTGCAAGGAGCACCGCGGATAAGCTTGGCATTGCAAATCAGACGAAAACGCTTATCGCCGGCGGAAACGACAGCGGCGCGATACATGTCAGCCGCGGCGGAGTCCGCACCTGCGCGCTTTCGGTTCCGTGCAGGTACCTTCACTCGCCTGCGTGCGTTATCAATGAAGCGGACTACACAGCGACGGCAAAGCTGGCCGAAGCGGTGCTGAGCGCATTTGCAGAGTTGTGACGGAGCGTATTTATACAGCGGAGCAGCTATCAGAGCTTCCGGCGCGGGGCGTTGAGGCGCTGAAAATCCGGGCGCTGTTCAACGCGTACGGCGGGAGCTACGATTTTTGCAGGTTCTTCCGGCAGGGGAGTACCTACCTTGCGTGCCTGGACGGCTCTTTTGTGATATGCGAAGATCCCGGCTGCGATTGGGAGGAGCTTGCGGGATTCCTGGCGATGAACGGATTCTCCGACCTGTTCTGCTCGAAAACGGCGGGGGATATGCTCCGTGGGAAAATTCCCGCAGAATTCAGCCGGGTCTGCTTGATGGAACTGAGAATGCCTGAAAAATCCGGAGAGGAACTTCCGGAATGTTCGCCGTCGGAGGCCTGGAAGGTTATTTCAACGCGGTTTCCGATAGATTTTGAACCGTGGTACCTTGACATGTCGCACAGGGTGAGGCATGGAGTTTCACGGTGCGTTTCAGACGGGAGATCCGCGCTTGTGGTTCAGCATTCGATAGGTTCCGAGAGCCTGATTTCCCAGGTGGCGGTGCTTTCTGACTTCGAAGGGAAAGGGTACGCAGGCGGATTGCTTCGCAGAGTCTGCCGCGTCCTCGGTGGAGAGATCCAGGTGATATGCGAGGACAGGCTCACGGGATTTTACGAAAAATGTGGATTCCGGCACGCGGGGTATAGGTACTGCGCGGCGAGGATCCGGGAGGAATAATGGAAAACGGCAATACAAACTGGTCGCAGTCGGTGACCGCAGTTGTGATACATGAGGGAAAGGTGCTGCTGTCGCGGCATACATACGGCGCAGGCAAGGGCAGGCTGATAATCCCGGGAGGTTACCTGAATCACGGCGAGATGCCGCGCGAGGCTCTGATCCGTGAATATCTCGAGGAGACCGGCGTGCTGATAGAACCGCGCGAACTTATCGGAATGCGGTTCAATTTGAAGGACTGGTACGCAGCGTTCCGCGCGGATTACGTGTCAGGCGAAGCGCGTTCCGACAACGACGAGAACAGCGAGGCGGTCTGGGTGGACGTCGACGAAGCGCTGAACCGTGACGATGTCCCGGATCTCACGAAAAAGCTTATAAAGTGCGCGGCGTCCGGCGGAGGATTCAGCAAGATAAGCTATGACGGAGTGGATCAGCAGCGCGAACTTTTCGGCGCAGAATAATTAGAAATCTGACGCCTGTGTTCGCGAAAAATCGCAAAACCCAGTGAAATACGGTCACCACAAATCACGAACAAATAAAAAATCCCCGCCAAACAGCTAACTAAGCCATTTGGCGGGGATTTTGCAATGGTCGGAGTGACAGGATTCGAACCTGCGGCCTCAACTTCCCAAAAGTCGCGCGCTACCAACTGCGCTACACCCCGATGACTTAAATATTTTACCACAAAACATCGGATTTGTCAAGTATAAAATTCTATAAATATCTATTGACAATTTACATTTTTTGAGTTAAAATAGATATAAGCTATTAAATGGATTTCCGTATTTGAAAGGAGTTATACATGGGTTTAATTAAAGCAGCAATTAACGCAGTTGCCGGAAACCTTGCTGACCAGTACAAGGAATACATATACTGCGAGTCTCTTTCTAATGATATTCTTGCGGCGAAGGGTCATAAGCGCGTTGGCTCCCGCGGCACAAACAAGGGCGACGACAATGTTATAACCGATGGCTCCGCTATCGCAGTCAACGAGGGTCAGTGCGCGCTTGTGGTTGTTGACGGCAAGGTTTCTGAAGTTGCGGCAGAGGCAGGCGTGTTTGAATTCAAATCCGCTGTTTCTCCCTCCGTGTTCTCCGGAAGCCTCGGCGACGGTATTATGAACACCATCAAGGATATCGGCTCCCGTATCACCTACGGCGGTCAGGCAGGCCATGACCAGCGCGTTTACTATGTAAACATCAAGGAAATCATGGGCAACCGCTACGGTACTGTGAACCCTATCCCGTTCCGCGTGGTTGACAACAATATCGGCCTTGATGTCGATGTTTCACTGCGCTGCAACGGCGAGTACTCCTTCCGTATAACAAACCCGGTTTTGTTCTATACTAATGTATGCGGAAACTTCGGCGAGACTTTCAACCGTTCCAATATCGACAGTATGCTCAAGGCTGAGATCCTGACTGCTCTCCAGCCCGCGCTTGGAAAGATCTCCGAGCAGGGCGTAAGGCCCAGCGCGCTGCCCGGCAAGGCGGTGGAGATCTCCGAAGCACTCAACGAAGCGCTCACTGAAAAGTGGGGCAAGCTCCGCGGAATGGTCGTCGCTTCCTTCGCAATGAATCCTCCGACGCTTCCGAAGGAAGACCAGGAGATGATAACCAACCTCCAGCGAACCGCTGTAATGCGTAATCCAAACATGGCGGCTGCGACCCTTGTCGAGGCGCAGGCAAGCGCGATGAAGACTGCTGCCGGCAATCAGGGCGGCGCAATGATGGGCTTCATGGGAATGAACATGGCTCAGCAGCAGGGCGGCTTCAATGCACAGAGCCTGTATCAGATGGGCGCTCAGCAGCAGCCACAGCAGCCTGTTCAGCAGAATGTACAGCAGCCCGCAGCCCAGGCGGCTCCCGCCCAGGGTACATGGACATGCGAGTGCGGAGCCTCCAACACCGGAAAGTTCTGCGCGAACTGCGGCAAGGTCAAGCCCGCTCAGGCAGAGGGCTGGACATGCTCCTGCGGTACTGTTAACAAGGGTAAGTTCTGCCAGAACTGCGGAAAGCCCAGACCCTCCGGAGCGCCGGTTTACCGCTGCGATAAGTGCGGCTGGCAGCCCGAGGATCCCGCGCATCCCCCGAAGTTCTGCCCGGAGTGCGGCGATCCGTTTGATGCAAACGATCTCGTCTGAACGCGAACTAAACAGCACAAATTACCACTCGCAGTATACTGCGGGTGGTCTTTGTGCGTTATATAAAATACCCGAAAGGCACATATACTATGTCAATAGCAGATATTTTCAAGAAACTCGAATCTGAAAGAACTCCTGCGCCGCAGGGTGCAGTCGAGTACATCATATGCGGTCTGGGCAACCCAGGAACGCAGTACGAAGGCACCCGCCATAACATCGGATTCATGACAATAGACACTCTTTGCGAAAAATACAAGCTCGACTGCAAGAAGCTGCGCTTCAAGTCGCTGACCTGCGACGCGATGATATCCGGAAAGCGCTGCCTTATCATGAAGCCCACGACCTTTATGAACAACAGCGGCGAAGCGGTGACAGAGGCAATGAGCTTCTATAAAATCCCGCCGGAGCGCACTATCATCGTGTTCGACGATATTTCGCTTGAGCCTGGCAAGCTGCGTATACGCAGAAAGGGCAGCGACGGAGGCCATAACGGGATCAAGAGCATAATTTACCTTTCTGGTTCCGATATGTTCCCGCGAATAAAGATGGGCGTCGGAGCGAAGCCACACCCCGACTACAATCTTGCCGACTGGGTGCTCGGTCATTTCAAGAAGGAGCAGGCGGAATCCCTTGAAACTGCTATGGACAACGCTGTAAGCTCCATTGAACTGATGGTCGGCGGCAAGATGAACGAAGCAATGAACAAGTTCAATTCCTGAGGAACAAACGATGGATATTTTTCTTAACGCGGCTCAGCAGATACCCGAGTATAAAAAACTCGACAAGTATCTCGATGATCATAACACCCTGCCTGCCCTTGTGACAGGCGTTTCGCATATACACAAGGCTCACATTATCGGAGCGCTCCTGCAAAAGCCGGAGCTTCTCCCTGTGCTTGTGATCGCGGAAAGCGAAGCGGAATCCCAGCGCCTTTCCAACGATATCAACATGATGTATGGCGCGGGTACTGCGCTGCTGTACCCCGCGAAGGAGCTTTTGCTCGGAGATTTCGAGGCGGCGTCCAGGGAGTACGAGCACAAGCGGATTTTCGCGCTGTCCGCAATGCTTGACGGAACCTGTAAAGCCGTGATATGTTCGCCGGAAGCCGCGGCGCAGCTCACTATCCCGCCGGAGGAGCTGAAACAGCGTACCATCACGCTTTCAGCCGATATGGAGATCTCTCAGGAGGACATCGTAAAGCGCCTTCTGGCGGCGGGCTATTCCAGGTGCGACCTCATCGAGGGCGCAGGGCAGTTTTCGGTGCGCGGCGGTATTGTGGATATCTTCCCGCCGAGCAGTTCCGCACCCTGCCGCATTGAACTGTGGGGAGATACCATCGACAGCATTTCGCGGTTCGACCTTGACACTCAGCGCCGTACCGACCCGCTTGACGAGATCCGCATTTCTCCGGCGGGGGAGGTGCTTTTTGATTCCGCAGACGAGCTGTGCGCCCGTATAGAGGCTCTTTCAAAGAAGCTCCGCGGCAAGAACGCCGAGGGAGTCCGCGAACGGCTCAGCGCAGACGTTGCGAAAATGCGCGGAGGCGTTAATCTGAACGCGGTCGACAAGTACTTCCCGCTGTGCTACTCCGAGGAAGCGACCGTATTCGACTACTCAAACGCGGTGTTCGTCTGTGAGAACGTATCCGCGAAGGAGAACTACCGCGCGGTAGCGCTCCAGCACGCGGAGGATCTAAAGATACTCACCGAGGAAAAGAAGCTGTGCAAGGGGCTTGACCGCTACATGCTCACTAAAAACGAGCTGTATTCCGAGCTCGAGAGCAGGACGTCGGTGTATTTCGACACGTTTATCCGCGGCGGCGGAATGGAGCTGGGTCTTATGCTGGACGTCCAGAGCGCCGTGCAGACCTCCCCGTGGAGCGGCGAGTACGCCGTGCTCCGCTCGGAGCTTGATAACTACCTCAGCATGAAGTTTGCCTGCATGATATTTTCGGGAACGGAAAAGGGCGCGCGTACGCTTGCTTCCGACCTCGCCGACGACGGCTACAAGGCGGATTTCTCCATGGAGCCTGAAAAGCCGCTCCCCGGAAGGATAATCGTTTCCCCGGGAACTCTCAGCGCGGGTATTGAATACCCCGTGACAAAGTTCGCGGTGTTCACTCATACCGCAGTGCATGCGGACAGGAAGCGTCCTCCCAAAAAGAAAAAGGGCGAGGAGATTCGCTCGCTTTCCGATATTTCGATAGGCGACCTTGTGGTGCATTATTCCTACGGGATCGGAATTTTCGACGGCGTTCACAAGATAGAGACCGACGGAGTAGCCAAGGACTACATCAAGATACGCTACGCCGGCGCGGACGTGCTTCACATTCCGGTCACGCAGCTTGACCTTGTGTCGCGGTATATCGGCTCCGGCGACGCGGGCACTGTTAAGCTAAACAAACTGAACTCCGATCAGTGGCAGAAGTCCAAGGCGAAAGCGAAGGCGGCAGCAAAGGAGATGGCGTCCGAGCTTATCGAGCTTTATTCCCGCCGCATGAAGAGCAAGGGGTACGAATTCCCGCCGGACGATTCGCTTCAGGAGGATTTCGAAGCGCACTTCAACTATATCGAGACTAATTCTCAGCTCCGCTGCGTTGACGAGATAAAGGCGGATATGATGAAGCCGGTCCCGATGGAGCGGCTGCTGTGCGGCGACGTTGGATTCGGCAAAACAGAGGTCGCTCTCAGGGCGGCTTTCAAGTGCGCTGAAAATGGTAAGCAGTGCGCGATACTTGTTCCCACGACCGTGCTTGCATGGCAGCATTTCCAGACCTGCTGCAACCGCATGGAGGGCTTCCCGGTCAATATCGCGCTTCTTTCGCGGCATAAGACCCCGGCGGAGCAGCGCGAGATACTCCGCAGGCTGAAGGCTGGCAGCATTGATATCCTGATAGGTACGCACCGTATCATTCAGGACGACATCAAATTCAAGGATCTCGGGCTTGTAATAATCGACGAGGAGCAGCGTTTCGGCGTGGCTCACAAGGAGAAATTCAAGGAGATGTTCGCCGGAGTCGATGTGCTGACGCTCTCGGCGACCCCGATTCCGCGTACGCTCAACATGGCAATGAGCGGGATACGCGATATGTCCGTTATCGACGAGCCTCCGCAGGACAGGCAGCCCATCACCACCTATGTAATGGAGCACGACTGGGGCATCGTCATGCAGGCGATTCAGAAGGAGCTTCGCCGAAGCGGACAGGTATACTATATCCACAACCGGATTGATTCGATATATAGCTGCGCAGAGAAGATACGAACACTGATTCCGGACGCACGCGTAGGCGTGGCGCACGGAAGAATGTCAGAGGAACAGATGCTAGAGATATGGCGGCAGCTCCTTGACGGAGATCTCGACGTGCTTGTGTGCACCACCATTATTGAAACGGGCGTGGACGTTCCGAACGTTAACACTCTCATAATTGAGAACGCTGATTATATGGGACTTGCGCAGCTTCATCAGCTCCGCGGGCGCGTTGGAAGAACCAACAAGCGCGCGTATGCTTACTTCACGTTCCAGCGTGGGAAGGTGCTGTCCGAGATCTCTCAGAAGCGGCTCGACGCTATCCGGGAGTTCACGCAGTTTGGCAGCGGATTCCGCATAGCCATGCGTGACCTTGAGATACGCGGCGCAGGAAGCATACTTGGCGCGAGCCAGTCGGGACATCTTGCAAATGTCGGATATGATATGTACCTCCAGCTTCTTGACGAGGCGGTGCGCGAGGAGCGCGGCGAAAAGGACGTCCACAAGGAGGAGTGCCTGGTGGATATCAAGATAGACGCGTATATCCCGGAGGACTATATTTCGAACCAGGCGCAGCGCGTCGACTGCTACCGCAAAATCGCGAAAATACAGAACGACGAGGACAGCACCGATGTAACCGACGAGCTCATCGACCGCTACGGCGACCCGCCAAAGTCGGTTGTCGGACTTATCGAGGTGGCGCGGCTGCGTAATATGGCAAGCGCCTGCAATATCGTGGAGATCAGCCAGATGAAAAATGATCTGATATTCTATCTGTCCAAATTTGACATGGAAAAGATTGCGGCTCTGTCGGACGTTTATTCGAACCGTCTCAGGCTGGAGCCGACCGGCAAGGGGCATATACGTGTTTCGCTCAATAAGGGCGAAAAGCCGCTTGACATCATGCGTACGGTCATCACAACAATGAATAAGGCGTAAATAAATTATCCCGGTTCGTGAGAACCGGGATAATTTATTTGTTTGTTGGGTCGGGCATATCGTCGATCGTCCTGCTGATTTCCGGAACGTTCTTCACACAGAAGTCAACCATTACGCTTGCCACCTTTGCGGCGGTTTCAATGGAGACGTCATTGCCGGATTTGTTCCACTCCAGGAACAGATTCAGGAAGCCCGCGTTGATGAACGACGACATCAGCGTGATGTACTTTTCGTCGGCGGGAATAGTGAATCGACCGAGAATTTTGTCGGCGGAGGCTTTCAGCACTGTTTTCATGCGGGTCACGAGAACTCCGCGGAAATCGCTTTTCATCAGGTGGAAGTAGAAGCCATATTCATCGGTTATCAGACGATTCAGCTCTATGAAAATGTGGTAGGTGCTGTCTACCAGACTCGCGCTGTCAAACTGCGATATTAGCTCGCCGAGGGCTTCTACTATTTCGGATTCGGTCTCGTCGAGGATATCTGTTATGTTGCTGTAGTGGGTGTAAAATGTACGTCTGTTGACGTTTGCAAGCGTTGTAAGCTCGCTTATCGTGATCGACGCAATATCTTTGCTTTCCATTAGCTTGAAAAGCGCGGTGCGAATCGCCTTTTTGGTGCGTATTACTCTTTTGTCGGAATTGTTGCGTGTCATTACTGCCATATAACGACCCCTTTCTACACAAAATGTTATTTTATTCACATGTGTATATTATATCTCAATTTACTATGTTTGTCAACATCGTTAGTCATTTTGTGCAATTTAAGCTTATGTTTATATTTAATATCGGTTACTATGTTTTTGATATAATTGTACTGGGTTTTCGTGACATTGACAACAAAGAAATATGGTGATATAATATATAAAAAGTACAAGTCACGAAAGGACAGCTCATGGCAAAGATAATCATAACCGACGATGAACCTATGAACCGCAGAATGACTGAGTTCATGCTGACAAAGAACGGGTACGAAACAGTAAAGGCTGCTTCTGGAGAGGAGTGCCTCAGCAAACTTTCAGACGGAGCTGACCTTGTGCTTCTTGACGTGATGATGCCGGGTCTTAACGGATTTGAGACCCTGAAGCGCATGCGCGGCGTCGGGATAACGATTCCTGTAATATTCCTTACAGCTGCGGAGGATAACGAAACGCTGCATGAAGCGGAGGAACTCGGTGTTCCATGCGTCCGGAAACCCTTCAGACCTGACGACCTTCTGAACGCAGTCCGCAATGCAATCGGCGCAGTTAAATAGTAAAATCGCGGCGTATTGAAATATCGCCCCGATTTTTTGTAATTTCACACCAAAAAAATTCAAAACCTCTTGACAAATTAGGCAATTTATATTAAAATTGAAAAAGAATAAACGTTTACATTGACGTTTTGAACTACGGTAAATGCTATACCGCAGATGATGTATTAATAAGGAGAACATGATCATGGCTTACATTTTAGGCGTTGATATCGGCACTTCAGGAACAAAAACGGTGCTTTTCTCGGAGGACGGTACTCCGGTAGCTTCCGCTACATATGAGTACCCGCTCTACACTCCGCAGAACGGCTACGCCGAGCAGGAGCCGCTCGACTGGTGGAACGCTTCCGTGAATGGAATCAAGGACGTTATTTCTCAGAGCAACGTCAGCGCAGACGATATCAAGGGCGTTGGACTTTCCGGTCAGATGCACGGTCTGGTAATGCTTGACGCTGAGAACCAGCCGATCCGTAAGTCAATCATCTGGTGCGATCAGCGTACCGCGAAGGAAGTCGCTGAGATCACCGATAAGGTCGGCGCAGACAGAATGATCGAGATCACAGCGAACCCGGCTATTACCGGATTCACCGCTGCGAAGATCATGTGGGTAAAGAACAACGAGCCTCAGAATTACGAGAAGTGCAGGCATATCCTCCTTCCGAAGGATTACATACGCTTTATGCTTACCGGCGAGTTCGCAACCGAGGTTTCCGACGCGAGCGGAATGCAGCTTCTTGACATTCCGAACCGCTGCTGGTCTGACGAAGTACTGAACAAGCTTGGTATCGACAAGGCCCTCCTTGCCAGGGTATACGAATCTCCCGAGATCACCGGAACTATCACGGCAAAGGCTGCGGAGCTGACGGGTCTTAAAGCCGGAACTCCTGTAGTCGGCGGTGCCGGAGATAATGCGGCAGCTGCGGTCGGCACCGGTGTAGTCGAGGACGGCAAGGCGTTTACTACTATCGGCTCTTCCGGCGTTGTTTTTGCACATACCTCCGATATTTCCATTGATAAGAAGGGAAGAGTACACACCTTCTGCTGTGCCGTTCCTGGCTGCTGGCATGTAATGGGCGTTACACAGTCCGCCGGACTGTCCCTCAAGTGGTTCAGAGACAATTTTGCATGGTCTGAAATGGAGACCGCGCTTTCTATGGGCGTTGATCCCTATTACCTTATGGATAAGGAAGCGGGAAGCGTTCCGATCGGAGCAAACCGTCTGCTGTACATGCCTTACCTCAACGGCGAGAGAACTCCTCACCTTGATCCTAATGCCCGCGGCGTATTCTTCGGGCTTTCCACCATGCACAAGAAGAAGGAAATGCTCCGTGCGGTAATGGAGGGCGTATCCTACTCCCTGCGCGACTGCGTTGAGGTTATGCGCGAGATGAACATTAACGTAAGCGATATGATGGCGTGCGGCGGCGGTGGAACATCTCCGCTGTGGCGTCAGATGCTTGCCGACCTTTACGGCTGCCAGGTCAAGACCACCCAGAACAAGGAAGGTCCCGCGCTTGGCGTAGCGCTTCTTGCGGCGGTTGGCGCAGGTATTTATAAGAGCGTTCCCGAGGCGTGCCGCGCGGTCATCAAGCCCGAGAAGATACAGGAACCTATCGCGGAAAACACCGCCGAGTACGAAAAGGTATATGCAATGTACCGCAGGCTTTATCCGGCAATGAAGCAGTCCTTTGCTGAACTTGCACAGATGTAATAGTTACATTAAAATGCCTCCTGAGTGCTGGTCATTTGGGAGGCATTTTCAGAATAAAAACCAGGATTGTTTCATTCAGCGTTTCCCAGAATATAAGCAGCACGAATAATTAATGAGGAGGCACCAAATGTTTTGTGAAGAATGCGGTAAAAAACTCATCAGACCCCAGGCATTGTACTGCCCCTACTGCGGCCATAAAGTGAATCACGAGCCTGCTGTAAATCCAGTTCAGCCGGCACAGAGCACTGCTCCGGATCCTCAAACAGTATCTCCTGAATCAGACGCGCAGGGAGTTCCTGCCGCTGTTTCAATGCAAGTTTCTGAATCTCCGATTGAATCCATGCCGGAGTTACAGCCAATAGTTCCCGAGCCAGTCGAGGAAGCGCCAGCGGAAGAAGTTCCGTCAGCACCCGAAATTCCGGAGCCGGAAGCTCCCGTCGAGCCAATGCCGGAGTTAGAACCGGTAGTTCCCGAGCCAGTCGAGGGAGCACCAGCGGAAGAAGTTCCGCCAGCACCCGAAATTCCGGAGCAGGAAGCTCCCGCCGAGCCAATGCCGGAGTTAGAACCGATAGTTCCCGAGCCAGTCGAGGAAGCGCCAGCGGAAGAAGTTCCGTCAGTACCCGAAATTTCAGAACAGGAAACTCCTGCTGATCCCTTTGCGGTTCAGCAGGAGGAACCGGAAGATTCCATGCAGGAAATGCAGCCGTTTGAACCGGAATTCACAGTACTTCCAGCCCCTGATGCTGAGACCGCTGAGGAACCAAATATTCCAAAGCCTGCAGCGACTGACGAACAGTCGCACCAGGAGGTACATACAGAACCCGAAAAAGCTCCGGAGCCTGCAAAAGAGGAGCCCGAAGAGGAAGAGTACATTTCGACTGCAAGCGCATTTACCTCCTTCGAGCTGGAGGAGATACAGCGCAATCTGAAGAAGAAGATAACTCCAGAGCCGCTGTTCGACAAGGAGAAGCTCGCGGCTGAGCTTTATAACAATTTGTATGAGAACCTGTACGAAAATCTCCGCGAGAACATAAAGCGCGAAATTCTCAAAGAACTCGAGGAAGAGAGGAAGAATTCAGCTTCCGAAAAGAAGCCGGGATTTTTCAAGAGACACTAACACGGAGGAAAAATGTATACACCAAACGAACATCGCTATGAAAAAATGGTATATAACCGTTGCGGAAAGAGCGGTCTGAAGCTCCCGGCGGTATCGCTGGGAATCTGGCAGAACTTTGGCTATAAGGACAGCTTCGATAATATGGAGGAGATGGTGCATACCGCATTCGATCTCGGAATAACCCACATCGACGCTGCCAATAATTACGGAAATCCATACAATGGCTCCGCCGAGGAGAATCTCGGGAAAATACTTGACCGTGGAATGCGGCAGTTCCGTGATGAGCTTGTGATCTCAACCAAGGCGGGCTACGAGATGTGGGACGGTCCATACGGAGACCGCAACGGTTCGAGAAAGTACCTTACCGCTTCGCTGGATCAGTCGCTGAAACGCATGAAGCTCGACTATGTTGATATATTCTATCATCATATCTTCGACCCCAACACGCCGCTTGAGGAAACAGCTCTCGCGCTCGACAATGCGGTAAGGCAGGGGAAGGCGCTGTATGTCGGGATATCAAACTACAACAAGTCTCAGACCGCCGAAATAATGGCGATTTTCAAGGAGCTTCACACGCCGTTCATCGTGAATCAGCCGAGCTATTCAATGCTCAACCGTTGGATAGAATCAGACGGCCTGCGTGATTTCGCGGCGGAGCAGGGAATCGGCCTGAGCGTGTTTTCCCCGCTTTATCAGGGGCTGCTCACGGATCGCTATCTGAACGGAATTCCTGCGGATTCCCGAATCGGAAAGGGAAGGACCTGGATCAAAAACGAACTCACCGATCAGAAGCTCTCTCAGCTTCGCAGACTCAATTATATTGCGGCTTCACGCGGACAGAAGCTCTCGCAGATGGCGCTTTCATGGGTGCTCCGGGAGGGTAAGGTCACTACGGTGCTGATCGGCGCTTCGCGCCCCGAACAGATAAAGGAAAATGTGGAAGCGGTATACAAACTGGACTTCACACAGTCGGAACTTTCCGCGATAGATGCAATTCTTTCAGAATAACTACACAGAAAAATTACAAGCCTTTAAAAAACTACTTGCAAATATCATTGAATTGTGATATAATATACAGGATAATAAGCGGAGCCATGCTTAAAAGCTGAAAGATGTCACACCCCACGGTCACGCGGGACTGACGGAGATCTGACGGCTGAGGCGGTTTTCGCAGAAAAATACCTGAACACGCCCGGTCAAAGGCGGCGAATGCTCACTCCGCCGGTGCAGATGTTCATACGGCGGCGCCGTATAATGAAAGGAAGTAGATTATGGCTAAGATCGCGGTTCTGGGCTACGGTGTAGTAGGCTCAGGTACAGTAGAGGTTTTCTATAAGAACAAGGAAAGCCTTGAGAAGAAGGCTGGGCAGGAAATGGATATCAAGTATATTCTCGATGTCCGTGATTTCAACGACAGCCCCTACAAGGATAAATTCGTCAAGGATTTCAATGTTATCCTCAATGACCCTGAGGTCACAGTTGTAGCCGAGGTCATCGGCGGTCTCAAGCCGTCCTACGACTTCGTTAAGTCCTCGCTAGAAGCAGGCAAGAGCGTAGTAACCTCCAACAAGGAGCTCGTTGCAGCTAAGGGCGCGGAGCTTCTCGCCATTGCAAAGGAAAAGAATGTAAACTTCTTCTTCGAAGCGAGCGTAGGCGGCGGAATTCCCATTATCAAGCCCCTTCATGCATGCCTTTCCGCAAACGAAATCGACGAGATCGCTGGTATCCTGAACGGTACGACCAACTTTATTCTCACAAAGATGATCCGCGACGGCATGGACTTTGAGAAGGCTCTCAAGATCGCTCAGGAGCTGGGCTATGCAGAGCGCAATCCGTCCGCTGACGTTGATGGTCACGACGCGTGCCGCAAGATATGCATTCTGGCTTCCCTCGCATTCGGCAAGCATGTTTACCCCGAGAGCGTACACACCGAGGGCATAACAAAGATAACTCTAGAGGACGTTGAGTACTGCGACAGCGCTGACTGCAAGATCAAGCTCATCGGCTGTGCTAAGCGCGAAGAGGGCGGCAAGATCTCAATCGGCGTTTTCCCGGCGGTTATCAAGGACGAGAGCCAGCTTGCGGGCGTTAACGACGTATTCAACGCTATCCTGGTTCGCGGCGACGCAACCGGCGACGTTGTATTTTACGGCAAGGGCGCTGGCAAGCTCCCGACCGCAAGCGCAGTTGTTGCGGATATCGTTTCCGCTGTAAAGCACTCCGGCACAAGTAAGTCCCTCACATGGGCTGACAGCGCTCAGGACTTCATCAAGGATTTCAGTGACTTCACAAGCGCAAGCTACATCAGACTGGCTTCCAAGAACGTGGAAGTTACTAAGGCGGTTGTCAAGGCGCTCTTCGGCGATGTTACATACCTTTCCAGAAAGAACCAGCCTGAGAACGAGCTTGCGTTCGTTACAGGTGTTATGACTGAAAAGGCTGTTACTGACGCAATCGCGAAGGTTTCCGACAACGCAGACCTTCTCGGAAGGATCCGTGTTCTGGATTATTGATGTTTCAGCTAATAACGCATTAATACAAATTTTGGAGGCAACATATATGGAATCAGGAACTCCTAAGTATAAGCGAGTACTGCTGAAGCTCAGCGGCGAAGCGCTTTCCGGAGATAAGGGCAGCGGGCTTGATATCCCGACCATTGAAAACATCTGCAAGAGCATAAAAAAGTGCGCTGACGCCGGCGCTCAGATCGGCATAGTTGTCGGCGGCGGAAATTTTTGGCGTGGAAGAAGCTCCGAGGGTATGGACAGAGCGCGTGCAGACCATATCGGCATGCTCGCCACTGCCATGAACGCCCTTGCTGTAGCCGATGTGCTTGAAAAGCTCGGCTGCGAGGTCAGAGTTCAGACTGCCATTACAATGCAGCAGGTAGCTGAGCCGTTTATTCTCGGCAAGGCTATCCGCCACCTTGAAAAGGGCAGGGTAGTTATATTCGGCTGTGGAACCGGCAACCCGTTCTTCTCGACGGACAGCGCGGCTTCGCTTCGTGCAGCGGAACTCAACGCCGATATTCTGCTGAAGGCGACTATGGTCGACGGTATCTACGACAAAGATCCCAAGAAGTTCCCCGACGCAGTCAAGTATGACGTGATCACACATCACGATATCCTTGTAAATAAGCTCCAGGTAATGGACAGCGCAGCGGCTGCGATCTGCACCGAAAATAACATTCCGATTATCGTATTTGATCTTAACCGTCCCGACAACATCTACGACGCAGTGATGGGAGAAACAGTCGGAACGCTCGTTACAAAACATAAGCCCCAGTAATATCACGAAAGAGGTGCCATAATGAAAGAGATACTCGACATTACAAAGGAAAAGATGGGCAAGTGCGTAAATGCGCTTGAAAGCGAGCTTGCAACGATCCGCGCAGGCAGAGCTAATCCCAGCGTACTTGACAGAATCACCGTAGATTATTACGGCTGCCCGACTCCTGTTAACCAGATGGCGTCTATTTCTGTATCCGAGGCTAGAATACTCGTTGTTCAGCCGTTCGACGCTTCTACTCTGAAGTCTATCGAGAAGGCTATCCAGGCTAGTGACCTGGGTATAAACCCCACCAACGACGGCAGAGTGCTTCGTATCGCATTTCCGCAGCTTACCGAGGACCGCAGAAAGGAACTCTGCAAGCAGGTAAGCAAGATCTGCGAGGAAAGCAAAGTTGCAGTCCGCAACGTACGCCGCGACGCTCTCGACAAGCTCAAGGCAAAGAAGAAGAACAGTGAGATCACCGAGGACGACCTCAAGGAAGCTGAGAAGAATGTTCAGAAGATCACCGACAAGTATATCGAGACCATCGACGCTGTCGGCGCTGACAAGGACAAGGAGATCATGTCTATCTGATGGCTGAGGTTAATGTTCCGCAGCATGTCGGCATAATAATGGACGGCAACGGCAGGTGGGCGAAAAAACGCGGCCTCCCGAGGAGCTTTGGGCACAAGCAGGGCGCGGCCGTCTTTAAAAAGACCATCAACTGGGCGCGGGAGCTTGGAGTTAAATGCGTGACATTCTATGCATTTTCGACCGAGAACTGGAAGCGTCCGGCTGACGAGGTTGAAGGAATAATGAACCTTCTCCGGCAGTATATTAAGGATATCAGGGCTGCCGCGCGGGAAGATATACGCTTTATTTTCCTGGGCGATATAACGCGGCTTCCGGAGGATATTACCGCAGAGCTTCTGGATATTCAGCATTCAACCGTGAATAACACTGGTTTTATCGCCGGCGTGGCATTGAACTACGGCGGCAGAGATGAAATTACAAGAGCCGCAAGGGAGCTTGCCCGCGAAGCGGCTTCCGGAGAAATCTCTCCGGACGGCATAACTGAGGATTCTATCGAGAAACTGCTTTATACTGCGGAAATGCCCCCGCTGGACATGATAATCCGACCCAGCGGCGAGCAGAGACTGTCAAATTTTCTGATCTGGCAGGCGGCTTATGCGGAGTTCGTTTTTATGGACGTGCTCTGGCCGGATTTCACAAAAAAACATCTGGAATACGCAATACAAATCTACAACGACAGGGACAGGCGCTTTGGCGGGGTGTAGTTTCAGAGGAAGGGTTTGCTTATGGGTGTGAGACTGATCTCCGCTGCTGTTGGAATAGTACTGGGAGTCGCAATTCTGATTCTCGATAATCTATTCGTTTATTGCGCGGCCATTTCGTTTTTGTCTGCTGTCGCGGTATGGGAGCTTACCCGCGCGATAAAGTGCGATAAGTTTACCGTGCTGAGGTGGACGTCAATTGTCTTTGGCGCTGTTTTTCCGATTATTATTTCCATAAGCCAAATCAAGTTCCTGGCTGTGCCTGCCGCAATGCTGTATGTAATTGTGATGGCGCTGATTATGCTGAAGTTCCATAAGGAAGTCCGCTTTGAACAGGTGCTCGCATGCGGCGCTGCGGGAGGGCTTCTTCCGGTTGCTCTATGCAGTATAACCCTGCTGAGGTATTCCGCGCATGGCGAGGGGCTTGGTATCTTCATGGTGCTGTATGTCCTGTTCTGCGCGTGGTTCGGGGATTCCGGCGCGTATTTTGTCGGAACTTTCTTCGGAAAGCACAAGCTTTGTCCGCTCATAAGCCCTAAAAAGACCGTTGAGGGTCTGGTCGGCGGCGTTGTTACTGTAGGCGTTGTTACTGTAATAACTGTATTTATTTACAACACTTTCGTCCTGAATGATGTACAGCTCAATTATTTCGTCCTGGTGCCGCTTTCAATGGCTGCTTCGCTTGTCGGGGTGATAGGAGATCTCTCCGCGTCCGTTATCAAGCGCGAGTATGATGTCAAGGATTTCGGCAACATTATGCCGGGTCACGGCGGCGTACTGGACAGATTCGACAGCGTGATTTTTGTTGCGCCGTTCCTGTATATAGCATTTTCCTATCTGGGACGTTTCATTTTTGTTTAACTGAGCGGCCGCTCTTATGATTTCTGCCCATTCACCCGCGTGAATGGGTGGTTTTGTTCAAAGGGAATATTACTTGAATGCGGGGTATATTAATAAATGAAAAGCATTGTCATACTCGGTTCGACGGGGTCGATCGGCACTCAGACGCTTGACGTCTGCCGCATGCACGGGTTCGGAGTCAAGGCGCTGTCCGCTTCGACAAATACGGCGCAGCTTGAGAAACAGGCCAGGGAGTTTAAGCCGGAGTACGTCTGCGTTTACTCCGAAAGCGCGTATCCTGACATGAAGCAGCGGCTTGCTGATACGGAAATCAAGGTGCTCTGCGGAATGGAAGGTCTGTGCGAGCTGGCGCGGCTTGACTGCGATATTGTGGTGAATTCCGTTGTCGGCATGGTCGGACTTTTACCCACGCTGGAGGCGGCGAAAGCAGGCAACGACATCGCTCTTGCCAACAAGGAAACACTGGTAGCCGGCGGAAAGCTCGTCACCGACTGCGTAAAGGAGCACGGCGTGAAGCTGCTGCCGATCGACAGCGAACATTCGGCGATATTCCAGTGCCTGATGGGAGCAGGTGAAAACCGTCCTGAGAAAATACTGCTCACCGCTTCCGGCGGGCCGTTCTATGGGAAAAACACGGAGGAACTCCGGAGAGTGACCGTTGAGCAGGCTCTGAAGCACCCTAACTGGAGCATGGGCGCGAAAATCACCATTGACAGCGCAACTCTCATGAATAAAGGTCTGGAGCTGATCGAAGCGGTACGGCTTTTCGACGTGCGCCCAGAGCAGGTGGAGATAGTCGTTCACAGGCAGAGCATAATTCACTCCGCAGTGGAGTTCGAGGACGGCGCTGTTATTGCTCAGTTGGGTACGGCTGATATGCGTATTCCTATTCAGTTAGCGCTGACCTACCCGAGGCGCCTTCCGTCTCCGGCTAAGAAGCTATCGCTCTTTGACGTGGGTCAGCTTACTTTTTCAAAGCCGGATCCGGAAACCTTCACCTGCCTTGGTGCGGCAAAACGTGCGATTTCAATGGAGGGAAACGCTCCCTGCGCGGTGAATTCCGCAAACGAAGCCGCTGTTGCGCTTTTCCTTGCAGGGAAGATCGGATTCCTTGACATCGGCGAGGCGGTCAGCGGCGCCCTGGAGTCTGTAAAATTCATTCCCGAGCCAAAGCTCCAGGAAATACTAGATACAAAGGCTGCCGCCGAGGAATATGTAGCGGCAAAGTTCGGAACTCTCTGACAGGAGGTCATATGCAGATAGTCATTGCAATACTCGCGTTCTGCGTTATTATCATCATTCATGAGCTGGGACATTTCACAGCGGCAAAGCTCTGCGGGATTCAGGTAAACGAATTCGCGGTCGGAATGGGTCCGGTGATCCTGAGGAAAAAGGGAAGGGAGACTAACTATGTGATACGTCTGCTGCCCATCGGCGGTTCGGTATCAATGGAAGGCGAGCAGGATTCAAGCGACAACCCGCGCGCTTTCAACCGGAAGCCGGTCTGGCAGAGAATGATAGTTATACTTGCAGGCCCGATAATGAACCTGATTCTCGGATTTTTTGTCGCAATGATATATGTCTGCACAATTTCGAACATCGGAACGACCACGGTAAGCGTTGTCAACGATATACCCGGGATTACAAGTCAGCTAATGGTCGGCGATGAGATCGTCTCCGTGGAGAATACCACGGTCTGGACAACGTTCGACATTCAGTACAAAATGCAGAACAACGGCGGACGCACTGACGAAAACGGAAACCTCCTGCTTGATTTCAAGGTGAAGCGCGGCGGAGAGCTTATCGCGCTGAAAGACGTTCAGTTCAAAATCGAAACTGACGATAACGGTAACAGCGATGTTATCTACAGTTTCTACGTTCAGCCGCTCGAGAGGAACTTCCTGACGGTTATTGAGTACAGCGGACGTGAGACCGCCTCGATAAGCCGCATGATAATGTTCACACTGGCTGATCTGTTCAAGGGGAAATACGGTCTGAAAGACCTTTCAGGTCCGGTCGGAACCGTCACGGTTGTTTCGCAGAGCGTAAGTTACGGACTCCCGTCGTTCTGCTACCTTTTCGCGTTTATTACTATCAACGTGGGAGTTTTCAACCTGTTTCCCATTCCCGCGCTGGACGGCTGCCGGTTCCTGTTCCTTGTTATTGAAGCGATACGCCGCAAGCCTCTCAAGCCGGAAATCGAGGGCGTTGTACACCTGGTAGGCTTCGGTCTGCTTATGGTTCTTATGCTTGTGGTAACATTCGGAGATATTTCTAAGCTGATCAGCGGAGGTTTCAATTGAGCAATAAAAAGGTAAGAGTAGGCAGTCTGCTGCTCGGAGACGGTAAAATCTATATTCAGTCGATGCTGAACATTCCCGCCGGGGACGTAGAAGGCACAGTAAGGCAGGCTAAGGAGCTTGAAGCGGCGGGCTGCGAAATAATCCGTGCAGCGATACCGACCATTGAGGACGTCCGGCTCATTCCCGCGCTGAAAAACGCGGTTGATATCCCGGTAGTCGCCGATATTCATTTTGACTACAGAATAGCGCTTGCCGCGGTGGAAGCCGGGGTCGACAAGGTGCGCATTAATCCTGGAAACATCGGGGGCGTCGACCGTGTAAAGGCAGTCGCGGACGCTTGTCGGATCCACAATGTTCCTATCCGTATTGGAGTGAACTCCGGCTCGCTTGAGCGCAGGCTGATTGAAAAGTACGGAAGCCCCACCCCGGAAGCGCTGGTAGAGAGCGCTCTCGGGCATGTAAAGCTGCTGAACGACTGCGATTTCGACGATATCGTGATCAGTATAAAATCCTCGGACGTGAAGCTCATGATAGAGGCGTACAGGCTGCTTGCAAAGCAGGTTGACTATCCGCTGCACCTCGGAGTGACCGAAGCCGGAACGGAGCGCATGGGCGTCATTAAGTCGGCGGTAGGAATAGGCTCGCTGCTCTGCGACGGAATAGGCGATACGATACGCGTTTCCCTGACCGCAGACCCAGTCAAGGAAATCTACGCCGCAAAGGATATCCTGCGTGCATGCGATATCGGAACCGGCGTGCAGATCGTGGCGTGTCCGACCTGCGGAAGAACCAAGATCGCGCTGATTCCGCTTGCGGAACAGGTCGAGAAACTTTGTGCCGGGATAAACAAGCCGATAAAGGTCGCGGTAATGGGCTGCGTGGTCAACGGCCCCGGAGAAGCCCGGGAAGCGGATATCGGTATAGCCGGAGGAAACGGAGAGGGTATCCTTTTCAAGAAGGGACAGATACTCAGAAAAGTGCCCGAAGAAAGGCTCCTTGAGGAACTGAAAAAAGAAATAGACCTGTTATAAACCTGAAAGGAAGGATCAGATGTCGGCAAAGTTAAGCGAGCTTTTCGATGGGCTCACGCTTCCGCAGACTTGCGCGGAGGGCAGGATACTTAAAATAATACACGATCAGCAGAACAAGGAGCTGCTCATTAACCTTGAAATGGACGAGCTGTGTCCCGCTGCTGAGATCCTGACTGCTGAAAAGCAGCTTTCATCGGCGACAGGCGGCGCGAAAATACAGATTTTCCCGAGCTTTCATGAATCGCTCTATACTCCGGATTACATTTACGAGATAATCGCGATACTCAAGGACAGAAACGGGTCGGTCAACGGCTATCTAGACGGAGCGGAAATAAGCGACGACGGCGAGACCTGCGAAATATCGCTGCACTCCGGCGGCAGGGATATCCTGATGAAAATGGGTATTGATACCTCTATACAGCGCATGATCGCCGGATTCTTCAAGAAACGCCTCCAGGTGGTTTTTACAGGTAATTCTGAGATAAACATTGACGAGTACCTTGAAAAGGAGCAGAGCGCTCCGCTTCCTAAAATCACGATAACCCAGGCTCCGCCGCCTGCTCCCTCGGGGGAAAAGCGTTTCCAGGGAGGCAGCGGAAAGGGCGGCGGCAGACGCGGAGCGGCAGTGCTCAAAGAGCCAAAGGAAATAAAGCTGCCGTTTGAATCCGACAAGCTCGACAGCACCGCTTCCCTGTTTTATGGAAAGGGAATCAGCGAGGCTCCGCTGCAGATGGCGGAGCACTTTGGCGAGGGCGACGAAGTAACGCTCTGGGGCGAGGTTTTCAAGACCGAGGACAAGACCTCCAGAGACGGCAACACATTTATTTTCACCGCATATTTCTCAGATAAGACCTCCTCCGAGATACTTAAAATAATCACTGCGATAGAGAATGCAGACGTTATCAAGAGCAACATCAAGCCGGGCAAGGCGATAATAGTCACCGGCAAGTTCGAGTTTGATACATTTGCAAAATGTCTGAATATCCGCCCCTACTCCATCGCTTCGGTAAAGACCAGGAAGCGCAAGGACAAGGCAGAGGACAAGCGCGTTGAGCTGCACCTCCATACAACCATGTCGGACATGGACGCAATAACTCCCGCCGGCGAGCTGGTCAAGCAGGCGTTTGCCTGGGGGCATAAGGCTATCGCAATTACGGATCACGGCAACGTTCAGGCGTTCCCGGAGGCAATGAACACCGTAGAGAAAATACGCAAGGACGGCGGCGAATTCAAGATAATCTACGGCATGGAAGCGTATTTCGTCAACGATTCGGACGCCCTGGTTTCCGGCTGCAACGAATGCCCGATAAACGGCGACGTGATCGTATTCGATATTGAGACCACCGGACTCAGCCGAGACCTCGACAGAATAACCGAAATCGGCGCTGTCAAGCTCAATAACATGGAGGTAGTCGACCGCTTCCAGACATTTGTAAATCCGGAGCGCCCGATCCCCGCCAACATCACGGAGCTTACAGGTATAACCGATGAGATGGTTGAGGACGCCCCATCGGAAAAGGAAGTGCTCGAAAAGTTCATCGAGTTTGCGGGCAAGGGAGTTCTTGTCGCGCATAATGCGGATTTCGATACGTCGTTTATCAAGATCGCATGCGCGCGCCAGGGTCTGACCTACGATATCCGCTACGCCGACACGCTCAAGCTTGCAAGAGCGGCGCTCCCGCATCTCAAGAACTTCAAGCTGGACACAGTTGCAAAGGAATTCAAGCTCGGTGATTTCAACCACCATCGCGCGATCGACGATGCGGAAATGTTGTCCAAAATATTCATTTCCCTCGTAAATGTTTCCTGCAAGGGACACCCGCTCGAGAAATTCGGCGACTTCAATTCCATACTTGGCAATGTTGACGTCAAGAAGCTCAACACATATCACATGATAATCCTGGCGAAGAACCAGGTCGGTCTGAAAAATCTCTACAAGCTAGTTTCCTACTCCAACCTTAATTACTTCTACAGAAAACCCCGCGTGCCCCTGTCCGAGCTGCAGAAGCACCGCGAGGGTCTGATAGTCGGCAGCGCCTGCGAAGCCGGCGAGCTTTTCCGCGCTATTCTCGATGGAAAAAGCCAGGAGGACATTGAAAAAATTGCCTCTATCTACGACTATCTCGAAATACAGCCGATAGCCAACAACGAATTCCTGGTACGCGAGGGAAGGGTCGCCGACGACGAGGGTCTGCGCCAGCTCAACATGCGTATAGTGAAGCTCGGTGAAAAGCTCGGCAAGCCAGTCGTAGCCACCTGCGACGTCCACTTTATGAACAAGGAGGACGGTATTTTCCGTAAGATCCTCCAGGCGGGTCAGGGCTTCAAGGACGCCGACAATCAGGCTCCGCTGTACCTTCGCACCACCGATGAAATGCTTGAGGAATTCAGCTACCTCGGCGAAGAAAAGTCGAAGGAAGTCGTAATCACCAACCCGAACGCCATTGCTGATATGGTCGACGATATCCGCCCCATACCCAAGGGAACCTACACGCCTTCCATCGAGGGCGCGGAGCAGGAGCTTCAGGATCTCTGCTGGACAAGGGCGATGAATTGGTACGGCTACGAGGGAAAGATACCCGAAATAGTTACAAAGCGCCTTCAGAAGGAGCTTGACGCGATCATCAAATACGGATTCTCCGTGCTTTACATGATCGCCCAGAAGCTGGTTAAATACTCCGAGGACAACGGATACCTGGTAGGTTCCAGAGGTTCGGTAGGTTCTTCGTTCGTTGCGATAATGTCGGGTATTTCCGAGGTTAACCCCCTAGCGCCGCATTACCGCTGCCCGAAGTGCCGCTACAACGAGTTCGTAACCGATGGCTCGGTAGGCTCGGGATTCGACCTCCCCCAGAAAAACTGTCCGCACTGCGGCATTGATATGATCCGCGACGGCCACGATATACCGTTTGAAACGTTCCTTGGCTTCAAGGGAGACAAGGCGCCGGATATCGACCTGAACTTCTCCGGCGAGGTCCAGGGTAAGGTACACCGCTACACCGAAGAACTGTTCGGCAAGGATCACGTGTTCAAGGCGGGTACTATTTCCGCAGTTCAGGATAAGACAGCATATGGCTTCGTAAAGAAGTACTGCGAGGAGCGCGGCATTGAATTCAACAACGCCGAGATGGAGCGCCTTTCCATAGGCTGCACCGGAGTAAAGCGCACCACGTCGCAGCACCCTGGCGGAATGGTCGTTGTGCCGAATGATTACGAGGTCTACGACTTCACGCCGGTACAGCACCCCGCCGACAAGACAGACAGCGACATGATAACCACCCACTTCGACTTCCATGCGCTGCACGATACGATTCTGAAGCTCGACGAGCTGGGACACGATGTTCCGACGCTGTACAAGCACCTCGAAGATATGACCGGAATGAAGATCGCGGACGTATCCACCACCGACCGCGCTATCTACGACCTGTTCGTATCCACCGAGCCGCTCGGAGTTACTCCGGAGGACATATTTGCGCCCTGCGGGACCTACGGCATACCGGAGTTCGGCACGCCGTTTGCAATGCAAATGCTTCAGGACGCGCGGCCGAAGAACTTCTCCGACCTGCTTCAGATTTCGGGTCTGTCGCATGGTACGGATGTATGGCTCGGCAACGCGCAGGATCTCATCAAAAACGGAACCTGTACGATTTCCGAGGTTATCGGAACGCGTGACAACATCATGGTATACCTGCTACACAAGGGCGTAGAGCCGAGCCTCGCGTTCAAGATCATGGAAATAACCCGAAAGGGTAACGCTACCAAGCTGTTCGACGACACGATCTATCAGGCTTTCAAGGACAACAACGTGCCCGACTGGTACGTCGAGAGCTGTAAGAAGATAAAGTACATGTTCCCGAAGGCGCATGCCGCCGCGTACGTTACCTCCGCGGTAAAGCTCTGCTGGTTCAAGATAAACAGACCCTGCGAGTTCTACGCCGCGACCCTGACAAAGCACACTGAAAATATCGAGCTTGACGTAGTGCTCCGCGGCAAGGAAGCTGTAAAGAACCGTATCCGCGAGCTGCAGGCGATGCCGAATATCGGCGTAAAGGAAAAGGGTACGCTGGACGCGCTGCTCCTTATCAATGAGATGATGTGCCGCGGTATCGGCGTTCTGCCGGTGGACGCAAAGCTTTCCGGAGCGGCTACCTATCACATTGAGGACGGCAAGCTGCGTATGCCGTACCTGTCTATTGCGGGCTGCGGCTCTAATGCGGCATTCAAGCTCAAGGAGGTCGTCGACGCCGGAAATTACATGTGTATCGACGATATTCAGCAGCAGAGCGGACTTAACAGCACTGTTATCGACAAGATGAGAGAAATGGGCGTGTTCGGCGATATCCCGAATTCCGCGCAGATGTCCTTGTTTGATATGTGATATTACAGCGGAGTTGTTGACTCGATTTATGCAAAATGACAAAAAAACTGCATGTTCTTGACAACTCCGCTTTAATGCGTTATAATGTTAGAGTAACATGATAGTGTGATAGCACATTACTATACTAAAGCGGAGGAAATTCAAAGTGAAAAGATACGACCTTCTCACCCCGGAGGGAACCCGGGATCAGCTTTTTGACGAGTGCATAGCTAAACGCACGATCCAGGAAAAGCTCAGGAAAATATTTACTGCATACGGATATTCCGAGGTAATAACCCCGGGTCTGGAGTTCTATGAGGTATTCAACGGGAAGGTGCATTATTTCCCGTCCGAGACTATGTACAAGCTGGTCGACGGAAAGAACCGTCTGATGGTTCTCCGCCCGGATAACACAATGCCTATAGCGAGACTTGCGGCTACCAGACTTCGGGCTGAAAAGCTTCCGCTGAAGCTCTACTGCAACCAGAGCATTTTCATGGTTAATCCCAAGAACAGCGGCAGAGACGACGAATTCACCCAGGTCGATATAGAGATACTCGGCGGCGAGAGCAAGGCGGCGGATTACGAGGCGCTTTCACTTGCGGCGCAGTCGCTGTTTGCAGTCGACGAGGATTTCCGGCTTGAGATAGGCGAGAGCGGAATTTTCCGCACCGTAGTCGACGACCTGAACCTCCCAGAGGAGAAGGCGGAGCTGATACATACTCTTATTGAAGACAAGAATTATCCCGCGCTCAACGAGGCTCTCGAGGGTATCTCATGCAGTGCCGCAGATGCCGTAAAGGCGCTCCCGTCGCTGTTCGGAGAGAGCGAGGTATTCGAAGCCGCTGAAAAGTACATGTACAGCAAGGAGCTACGCACAAAGCTGAATACCCTCCGCGAGACCTACGACGCGCTCTGCTCGATGGGATATTCCGGCAAGATAAAGGTAGACCTCGGACTTGCGCACAAGAAGGATTATTATACCGGTATCCTGTTCCGGGGTTATGTCGAGGGCTACGGACTTCCGGTGCTTTCCGGCGGACGTTACGACACTCTGCTCGGGGATTTCGGCAGGAACTCTACGGCGGTCGGATTTGCGGTGAACGTTGAAGCGGCTGCAAAGGTGCTCCTCAAGAGCGTGCACGAGCCGCTCACCAAGCCAGTGGACGTGCTGGTTTTCAGCATGAGCGGCTGTGAAACGCTGGGTCTTGCCCACTGCGCAGAGCTAATCGGCGAGGGTCTGACGGTGTTCAATTCACTGAGCGCCACTGAGGAAGAAGCCGGTGAGTACGCAAAACAGCACGGCATACGCCGCATGGACGTTGTCGGAGCAAATTCGGCAGTTACCGTAAAGGAGGTCTGACCATGAAGAACAAGACCATCAGAATTGCTCTTACAAAGGGCAGACTTGAAAATAAGACCGTCGACCTGCTCGACAAGATAGGCTACGACGTATCGGAGCTGCGCGACAAGGGCAGGCGCCTGATACTGAACATTCCCGGCGAGAATATCGAAGTAGTTCTTGCGAAGGCTGCGGACGTAATTACATATGTCGAGCACGGAGTGTGCGATATCGGCGTAGTCGGTAAGGACACCATAATGGAGCACGGCGGTAAGTTCTTTGAGATCAGCGACCTCGGATTCGGCAGATGCAAGTTCGCGCTTGCCGGAAAGAAGGGCAGCAATTTCTACGAGGGATACGGGATCAAGACCATCGCCACAAAGTACCCGGAAGTCACCCGCGCATTCTTCGAGAATAAGGGCATGGACATTGATATCGTGAAGATAGAGGGTTCGGTGGAGCTGGCTCCGCTGGTAGGTCTGGCTGACGCTATCGTTGATATCGTAGAGACCGGAACCACGCTCAAGGAAAACGGGCTTGAGGTATGGGAGGACGTTGCTCCGATTTCGGCGCGTCTTATAGTCAACACCGTAAGCATGAAACTGAAGCAGCAGCGTATCGCTGAGATAGTCAAGCAGATAGAGGAGAATTTATAATGATAAGGATAATCAAGGCAGACGGCGAGGAGAAGCTGTTCCTCGCAGAGGTCGAGAAGCGTGCAGGTCAGGTAAATGCTGACGTTGAAAAGACCGTCCGCGCTATACTCGCAGACGTAAAGGAGAACGGCGACGCGGCTGTAAAGAGCTACACCGCTAAGTTCGACTGCCCCAACGCGCAGTACTACAGAGTCCCCGACGAGGCTATACAGGACGCGCTCACCGAGGCGAACGAAAACAGCCCGGAGTTCGTCAACGCAATGCTGAACGCCGTTGAGAACATCACCGCATTCCACAACAGACAGAAGCGCGAAGGCTTCTGCGTAACCGAGGAAAACGGCGTTATCATGGGTCAGCGCGTGAGAGGCCTCGACCGCGTTGGTCTGTACGTACCCGGCGGCACGGCTGCGTACCCTTCCTCCGTGCTGATGAACGCAATCCCGGCGAAAATAGCAGGCGTTAAGGAGATCATCATGGTAACTCCTCCGCTCAAGGACGGCACTGCAAACAAGGATATTCTTGTTGCAGCGGCGCTCTGCGGAGTTGACAAAATCTACCTTGCAGGCGGCGCGCAGGCTGTAGCGGCGCTCGCATACGGCACCGAGGAGATACCGCGCGTTTCCAAGATCGTAGGCCCCGGCAACATTTTCGTTGCAACGGCGAAAAAGCTGCTTTACGGAACCGTTGACATCGACATGTTCGCAGGTCCCAGCGAGATCCTAGTATTTGCAGATGAGACTGCGAACCCGGTTTACCTCGCGGCTGACCTTATGTCCCAGGCTGAGCACGACAAGCTCGCCAGCGCGATCATGATAACCACCAGCATGGATATTGCAGTACGCACGCAGGCTGAGATAGAGCGCCAGTCCGCGTACCTCTCCAGAAAGGACATCATCGACTACTCCATGACAAACTACGGCGCGATCATCGTCAGCGAGGACAAGGACTACGCCATCGAGCTTGCAAACAAGCTTGCACCGGAGCACATGGAGGTCGTAGCTGACAACCCTACCGAGTACATCGGAAAGATCGACAACGTAGGTTCGCTGTTCCTCGGTCAGTATTCTCCGGAGCCTCTTGGCGATTACTATGCGGGTCCGAACCACGTTCTTCCCACCAGCGGGACCGCACGTTTCTTCTCACCGCTCGGCGTAGACAGCTTCGTAAAGCGCTCCAGCTATATCTGCTACACAAAGGACGCTCTGCTTGACGCGGCAGATGACATTATACTCATCGCCGAGCGCGAAAAGCTCACCGCGCATGCAAATTCCATCAAGGTGCGCAAGGAAGGCTGACGATGAAAGCTATGAACAGAACCGCAGAAATCACCAGAAAAACCAGGGAAACAGACATTAAGATAAAGCTGGACCTCGACAAAAGTGGTGAAGTCAGCATTGATACGGGCATAGGATTCCTCGACCACATGCTGACTGCGCTTGCAGTCCACGGCGGATTCTCGCTTTCCGTAAAGTGCGCCGGCGACCTTAACGTTGACGGTCACCACACCACCGAGGATATCGGTATCGTGCTAGGAATGACCTTCCGTGAAGCCCTCGGCGACAAATCCGGCATTATGCGCTATGGAAGCGCGTTCATTCCGATGGACGAGTCGCTTGCATTCTGCTCGCTTGACATCAGCGCAAGACCGTTCCTCGTGTTCAACGCGCAGTTCACAAACGAGCGCGTCGGCGAGTTCGACACCTGCCTTACCGAGGAGTTCATGCGCTCCTTTGCGTTCAATGCGGGGATAACCCTGCACCTTCGCGTGGAGTACGGCAGCAACGACCACCACAAGATAGAAGCGCTGTTCAAGGCTCTTGCGTACGCCCTCAAGGCGGCCGTAAGGCGCAATACGGACGGCTCCGTTGTGTCCACAAAGGGAGTTCTTTAATGCAGGGGTACAACCTCATCGTGGTTTTTTCGCCGGACAGAGAGAAAATGCTCATGTGCCGCCGGATAAAGGAGCCTTACAAGGGGCTTATAAACTTTGTCGGCGGAAAAATAGAGCCAGGCGAGAACGGCGGTCACGCCGCTTACCGCGAACTATTCGAGGAAACGGGAATATCAGACCGGGATATAAAACTAATTCACCTGATGGATTTCAGCTATCCGCTGGATCCCTGTTACGTGGAGGTTTACGCGGGGCAGCTCATACATGACGCCGCAGTAAAAGGCGACGAAAATCCGTTGTTCTGGAGCGGGCTTGACTGCGACTTTTTCGATATGAAGCAGTACGCCGGTGAAGGCAACATCGGGCACATCATGGAGCATGTGAAGCTGAATTCCGATAAGATATTCCTGAATACGAAAGGAACGACACTATGATTGCGATAATTGACTACGGCGCAGGAAACCTGTTCAGCGTGAAAAACGCTCTTGACTTCCTCGGACTTGAGAACAAGATAACCAACAGCGCCGCCGACCTCAGCGCCGCCGACCGCCTGATACTTCCCGGCGTAGGAGCCTTCCCGGACGCGATGAGAATGCTCGGTGAGACCGGGCTGATCGGCGTTATCAAGGAGGAGGTACGGAAAAAGCCGCTCCTTGGGATCTGCCTCGGAATGCAGATGCTGTTCGAAAAGGGCTACGAATTCGGCGAAACTGACGGCCTCGGGCTTATTCCCGGAAGCGTTAAACTCATGCGACCGGCAGGGGAGCTGCCTGTTCCGCACATCGGCTGGAACTCACTGGAGAAAAATGTTCCGTGCAGACTTCTAGACAGGTGCGCCGATGGTGAGTACGTGTATTTCGTGCACAGCTACGCCGCCGAGTGCGACAGCAAGTACATTGCGGCATGGTGCGACTATGGAATGAAGGTCACGGCGCTGGTGTTCTGCGGAAACGTATACGGGGCGCAGTTCCACCCGGAAAAGAGCGGCGAGACGGGGCTGAATATTCTCAGTTGTTTTGCTAAATTATAAAGAGCTATTGCGTATAAGTTTTGCTTTATGTAATACATCCTACAAAAAGGAGAAAATGAATGGTTATACTTCCGGCTATTGATATAAAGGACGGGAACTGCGTCCGCCTTTTCAAGGGAGACTACGGAACAGTTCAGAAGGTCGCTGACAGCTACATGGATACCGCGCGCGGTTTCGAAGCTTCCGGCGCGGAGTGGGTTCACATGGTAGACCTCGACGGTGCAAAGGACGCGACTCAGCAGAACAAGGATATTTTCATCGACGTAGCGAAGAACACGAAGCTAAAGGTAGAGGTCGGCGGAGGTATCCGCAGCCTTGACGCCGTGGAAATGTACCTCAACGCGGGTATTTCCAGGGTAATAATCGGCTCGGCGGCGGTCAAGGATCCCGAGTTCGTAAAGCGCGCCGCGAAGGAATTCAGGGGCCGCATAGCGGTAGGTATCGACGCCAAGAACGGATTCGTTGCAACAGAGGGCTGGCTCGAGACCAGCGGAGTGAACTACATAGACCTCGGCGTTGAAATGTGCCGCGCGGGAGTTCAGTATTTCATCTTCACAGACATAGACAAGGACGGTACCCTCAGCCGCCCGAACCACTTCAAGACAAAAAAGCTCCAGGAAACGCTTGCGCCCCTCGGCGGAAACGTCATTGCAAGCGGCGGGATAAAGACCATCAACAACATAAAGACGCTGAAGAAGAATAGAATTTACGGAGCCATCTGCGGCAAGTCCATCTATTCCGGCAGCCTTGACCTTGCTCAGGCTGTGCGTCTAGCGAAGTAAAGGAGCAGCCATGTTAGCTAAAAGGATAATCCCATGCCTTGACGTCCGCAACGGCAAGGTCGTAAAGGGCGTGAATTTCGAGGGCATAAAGGACGTAGGCGACCCTGTGGAGCTTGCGATCGAATACAACCGTCAGGGCGCGGACGAGCTTGTATTCTACGATATAACGGCTTCCTACGAGGGCAGGGGAGTTATGCTCGACGTAGTAAAGCGCACTGCGCAGCAGGTGTTCGTGCCTCTGTGCGTCGGAGGCGGCATCGGTTCGGTGCAGGATTTCCGCGATACGCTCCGCGCGGGAGCAGACAAGGTTTCTGTCAATTCGCAGGCGGTCAAGAATCCGAAGCTCATCAGCGACGCCGCTGAGATATTCGGCAGCCAGTGCGTTGTTGTCGGCATAGACGCCAAGCGCAACGGCAAGGGCGGCTATAATGTATTCATAAACGGCGGCAGAGTCGACATGAATCTCGACCTCGGCGACTGGGTAAAGGAGATAGAGGAGCGCGGAGCCGGCGAAATATGCCTGAATTCCATCGACACCGACGGAGTACGCGGCGGTTTTGACCTTGACATGCTGAATTTCGTATGCAGCCGTGTGAAGATTCCGGTAATTGCGAGCGGCGGGTGCGGTTCTATTGATCACTTCTCGGAGGTATTTGAAAAGACAGCAAGCTCTGCGGCGCTGGCGGCTTCGCTGTTCCATTTCGGAGAGCTCACCGTTGACGAGGTGAAGGAGCATCTTCGCCAGCACAATATTCCAGTCAGAACATCTGCGAGGGCTTGATATGGGACTTTTTTCTGCAAAACCCAGCGTAAACGCCCAGAAGATCATCGGCTGGCTGGGCTGTGAGTGCGAGTATTTTCCGGCGGGAAAACCCGCGCAGTTTATTAGCTCCACTTATGAGGACGCGTTCGCTAAAAAGGAAATGGGCGGATACACTCCGGTCATAATAGTGGTAAACGACGTGCTTTCTGAATGGTTCGACATGCTACGTGAGGACTCCGGAACCTCTCCGGAGGATCGCCGCAGGGAACTGCTCAGCGCTGAGCTTCCGAACGCGCAGGAATGGTTCACCGAAAGGCTTTCGGAAATGAAGGCAACGTACGGCGAGTACTGGAACGAGATCACCGCTGATTCCGGGAACTGCGGCGATAAAATCGACAAACTGTCAGGTTTCGTTGACTTCGGGACAAAGAAAGCCGCAGAGGTCGTAATAGCTAAGATCCCAACGGAAAATCCCTGGGAGGTTTTCGCATGGCTGCCATTCGGCGGCTGGAACGAGTGTCCCGAGCCTGAAATCATGATGGCGGTAGGAAAATACTGGTTCCAGAAATTCGGAGCGGTTCCCGCGGTTATTTCTCACGATATACTCGAGTTTGTTGCACAGCCGTTAAGAGACAGAAGCGCTGCCGTAGGTCTTGCGCTGGAGCAGTACGCTTTCTGCAATGATATTATCGATCAGGGATGCCAGGAAGTCTGCATCCTTGCGGACATGCTTGCAAAGTCGTCGGTCTGGTTTTTCTGGTGGGATTGATACTTGCATTATGCTTGAAAATGTGATATACTATTATTGCATGGTTCTCATATCAGAATCAGCATTATGAAAAGCTAGTGAGGATCAGTAATGGAATTGAACATAATCAGCGACTGCACCGAAGCGCAAGTCAACAAAGTCGTTAAAGTCACCAGGATAACCGTCGCCGCGGTCAGAAATGAGAAATACATGTTTGTAAAGCAGCGCGGCAAGGGTACGATGGAGCTTCCGGGTACCCAGCTAGTGGAGGGAGAAAACACGGCAAAGGCGCTGCGGAGAGTGCTTGAAGGCATGCTGGGCGTTACGGAGCATACAGCACAGTTTGTCTGCCCCTATTCTGTAACAGACGGCAAGGACGTGCAGTATGGCATACTGTATCGAGCAGAGATAATTGAAATGGGACCTTTCCCGCATTCCGGGCTTGCAGGCGTGTATTACTTAGATACTCCGCCGGAGGACAACGATAAGTGGAGTTTCCCGGAAACAGACAAGCTTCTGTTTGAAGAAGCATTTAGAAAGTAAGGTACATATGGACGTTAAGAAGTATTTCAAGAAATCCGGGCTTATCCCGGCGATAGTTACCGACGCTGAGAACGGCGAGGTACTCATGCTTGCCTATATGAACGAGGAGAGCCTCCAGAAAACACTGGAGACCGGTTACACCTGGTTCTGGAGCCGCTCCCGTCAGGAACTCTGGAACAAGGGCGCGACCTCTGGTCATTTCCAGAAGGTGGTTGAGATGTACAGCGACTGCGACGACGATACTCTGCTGATAAAGGTCATTCAGACCGGGGCGGCCTGTCACACAGGACACAGAAGCTGTTTTTTCACGCGCATAAAGTAAGAAAATCCGCTGCTGTATTTGATCGGTACAGCAGCTTATTCAGTTTAAACATAAATTCAAAGGAGAAATTAACATGATGGACGCATTCAAGGATATGTACGACGTAGTTGTAGACCGCAGGGCAAACCCGCAGGAGGGTTCCTATACCTGCTATCTGTTTGATAAGGGAATCGACAAGATACTCAAGAAGTGCGGCGAGGAATGCACAGAGATGGTCATTGCCGCAAAGAACAGCGACAAGGACGAGCTTGCAAACGAGATTAACGACCTGCTGTACCATATGATCGTAATGATGGTCGACCGCGGCGTGACCGTCGAGGACATCGAGAAGATCATGGTAGAGCGCAGCAAGAAGATCGGCAATCTCAAGCAGTTCCATGTGAGCGATCACAACACCTGATATGGAGCTTACAAGATTTATCGACGACTACGCCGACGACATCTACGCGCTGGCGCTGATCACAACAAAGAATTTCGATTCCGCAAAGGAGATCTTCGTGCGGAATTGTTTTTCATGTTCGGAGATAGATGATAACACCGAGCTTCCGGCGATGCTGAAAAAGGCGTACCCCATGTGCCGCGAGGCCGAGGGAAACGATTCGGCAGTCACCCTTACCGGCATAGAGCTTGACGGAAAGAAGCAGCAGCTTCTGGAATCCGTGCTGAGGCAGCCGTTTATTGTTCGCGCGATAATACACATGCACTGGGAGAACGATCTGGAGCCTGAGCAGATCGCGAAGCTGACCGGGGAAAGCCTGCGTTACGTGAATAATACCCTGGAGGAACTTCCCGAGGAACTCACACGGGAACTTGACAAGAGCTACAAGGATATCTGTTTCAGGATAAAAGCGGACGACAAACTGAAATCCTACGTTATCCGCAGCATGAATTCCGGCAAGAAGCGTCAGTTTGAAATAAAGGGCGAGGCTGTTCCTGCCCACAAATGGACGAAGCGGCAAAAAACGGTTATTATCATTGTGGCTGCGGTCATCACCGTGGTTATATGCATTGTTGTGCCGCTCATCGAGAGCTACTACCAGATGAGGAAGGACGAAAATTTCGAGTCTTTTGAAAATGTTGCTACCGAAGATATGTTCCGTTATACTTCCGAATCGCCTTCCGTTCCCGATGATCAGTTAAACCTGCCAGGTTCTGATAGTTAAAATTTCTTAAAAAATCGAAAAAGTACTTGATTTTTTTGTTAAAATATGCGAAAATATATACTGTATAGGTATGGGAGCTATTATCCCGCGCCTGAACAAAAAAATTAAAGGGACGTGTGCAGATGGCGCAGTTTTTCAATTTCAAAGAAGATTATTTCGGGCTGACAGAAAGTGACGTTCAGAAGAACATCGACCTGTACGGCTATAATATATACACCAAAAAAGAGCAGCCGCGGGAGAGATTCAACCCGGGCAAGGTGATTTTATCGCCGTCGGCGCTGCTGATGTTCATTGCCGGAGTGCTCAGCTTTTTCAGCAGCGGGATACTCACCGGTATAGTCATCATACTTATCGACATCGCATGGTGTGTGGCAAATATCCGTATCGGTCAGCGTTCGGACGAGCGGCTTGAAGAGTTCCACGAATCAACGGTGATGAAGTATCGTGTGATACGCCAGGGAAAACTGGAGCTTGTCGAAAAGGAATTCATCGTTCCGGAGGATCTGATTTTAGTTCAGGCGGGCGAGAGCGTTCCGGCAGACGCAATGATACAGGAAAGCCGCGACCTGACCGTTGACGAAAGCGTGTTCACTGGTTCTAACAAGCCTGCGGCAAAGTACGCAGGCGGCATTTCAAAATCGGAACTCAAGCCTACTTTCGTCTACAGCGGAACAAAGATACTGACGGGCGTTGCAGTCTGCAAGGTAAGCGCGACCGGCGTCGACACCAAGTATTACCATAAGGTGGGAGAACCGATTCCGAAGCATTGCTATTACACTACGATGGAGCGTATAATTCAGAAGCTGCTTCCGCTCTGTTCTGCGACGGCGGCTGTCCTGGCGCTCATCTCAATGGTTGCATGGATACTTTACGGCAACGAGGTGTTCGAATCTGCAATGCGCGGTATCACGCTCGGGCTTTGTTTCCTTCCGGCGGGTATCGACACGATCATAAGAATCTACTACACAAAATGCGCCTCCGAAATGTCAGGGAAAAGCGCGATCGTAAAATCGCTGTCCGATATCGAGAAGCTGAATTCCATGTCAGTGCTGTGCGTTGAAAAGGAAGGCGCAATCACAAAGAGCCGTCTTGAGGTGCAGACAATCTACACTCCGAGCGAGGAGCTTCTGTATAAGGTAGCAGCTCTTGCATGCGACCCTGACACCACCGACGAAGCAGAACGTGCGCTTATGGTAAAGGCGGCTTTCTATGACGAGCGAATTGTCGATGTTTACAACAAAAACAAGTTTATTGAGCGTATTCCTGATACTAACGAGTTCATGAGCGGCGCGCTGTGGGAAGTAGGCGGCTCCAGACTCTACTGCATTAAGGGTACTCCTGAGCAGATACTCCCGCTGTGTAAATTCCGCGGCGAAGAGCTTTTCGCTGCCCAGAAGATGAAGAAGGAGTACTATTCCCATGGCTGGCAGGTAATGGCGATTGCCTGCGCTGACGCAGAGGAACGCGACTGCGACGAAACAGCCGGATTCGCTTATACGTTTGTTGGATTTATTGCGTTCTCCTCGCCGATAAGGGATTCTGTTCCGAATGCGGTCAAGACATGCCAGCGTGCCGGAGTTCGCGTTGTGATGTTCACTGAGGATAATGCTGAATCCGCAGCGGCTACCGGAAAGATGATCGGACTTTCAGGGAAGGTAGTCACTGGAAAGAGCATTTCAGAATCCGTAAAATACGGCACCGAGCTTCCGCTTGACGCTGACATCTATGCAAGGGTAACTCCTGAGCAGAAGCTGTACGTGATCGAGCAGATGAAAAAGAGCGGCCAGACAGTTGCAATGACCGGAACCAGACCCGAGGACGCCGAAGCGATGGAACGTTCCGATATCGGCATAACGATTTCGGAAAACACTACCGGGAGCGCATACGAAGCCGCCGACGTCATTATGCACGATGATAATTTCTCGGCGATTGCCGGTATGATCGCGTCGGCGCGGCAGGTTCACCGTAATATCAAGCGGGCAAGCGCTGTCATGATTTCAGGGTACCTGGCACTGGTGCTGCTGAATATGCTGAATCTTTTCGGCGACGCTCAGCTAATGCTGAATCCCGCGATTATTGCTATACTTACGATGTTCGTGCTTCCGGCGGCATCGCTTGCCGACCTGGACAATCATGCTGATATGAAGGGCTTCATGCCGCCGTCTGAGTTCATCACGACCCGCAGGATAAACTACCGGTTCATTCTGCTTACAGTCATTGTGGGAGCGCTCTGCGGAGCGGTTTCGATTGCTTCGTACATGTTTATGTACAATGGTACGAATGTCGAGTTCGCCAGAAGCTGCGCGCTGCTTTCGTTCGGGTTCTGCACGTCCTTGTTTACGTTTATCAACCTGGCTCCGGGAAATCCCTTCGTTGGATTTGCCTCCGCCGGAAAACCGGCGGTTATCGGCGTTCTTGCACCCGCTGTAACTGCGGTTCTGCTTGTGTTCGTTCCAGGTGTAAATACTATTTTCGGTATGACCGGAATCGACATTCTGGCAACGTTTATCTCAATCATGACGGGAGTTATTCCTGCGCTTGCCTACGTGGTAGTGCGTTCGATAGTCAAATTTGATTAAGGAGTTCATATGAAAAAAGTTCTGGGATATCTGAAACTAATTCTTTGCGGAATGGTTTTCGGTGTTGCAAACGTTATCCCCGGCGTATCCGGCGGGACAATGCTGGTGGTCTTTGGAATCTACGATCAGCTTACAGAGGCTATTTCAGGCGTGAAAGCAATCATCAAAAATATTGTTTTCCTGATATTCTTCGGAGCAGGCGCCGGAGTCGGCATACTTGGTTTTGCTTCACTTATTAAGTACCTGTTCGATAATTTCGGGGTTCAGACCGACATGTATTTTATCGGTCTGATACTCGGAAGCGTTCCGATGATTTATTACATGGGAACCGCCGAAAAAAAGGTAAAGCCGCTCTGTATTCTTCCGCTTGTTCTGGCGATGGGCGTCGTTATCGGACTTACAATGCTGAACGGCTACATGGAAGCGAACGAGCTTATTCCCGCTGCCGAGGCGGTCGAGGGATTCAGCGCTTTCATGACTGTTAAACTCCTGGTTTGTGCGTTCATCGCTGCGGTGGCGATGATAATTCCAGGACTGAGCGGCTCTTTTGTAATGATGCTTCTCGGAGTTTACAATACGGTCATCAATGCGATACAGATAAAGGCGCTTAATTTTTACGTTATCATTCCGGTGGGCGTGGGCGTTCTGCTCGGAGTTATCCTTGGCGCGAAGCTCATCTCAACGCTGATAAAGAAGTACAAACTGATGGTTTACAGCGTGATAATGGGTCTTGTTATCGGCTCTGTCTATGCGATACTTCCTTCAGGATTCGGATTTAATATCCAGACCGGATACGGATTTGTATGTCTGCTGTTTGGCGTGCTTACTTCGGTTCTCGTTGAGAAGCTCGGAAAGACTTCTGAAACATCGCAGGCTGACTGAATATAATTAAGGCTGGGAACGGATAATTCCCAGCCGTTTATTATATCCGGTTCTTGATTTTTTGCAGCGCACCTTTTTCCAGCCGGCTGACCTGAGCCTGACTTATTCCTATCTCCTTAGCGACTTCCACCTGAGTTTTCCCGCGGAAAAAACGCAGATTGAGAATGTGCTTTTCACGGTCGCCCAGCGCATGTATAGCCTCCTTCAGTGAGATCTCGTCGAGCCAGTTGTCGTCATCGTTATGATCGCCGAGCTGATCGAGGACGTAGATAGTATCGCCGGATTCTGAGAACACAGGCTCGTAAAGCGAGATCGGTTCGCTGACTGCTTCGAGAGCGATAACCACTTCGGAGCGTTCCGCGCCTATTTCTTTGGCGATCGCTTCGATTGTAGGCTCCCTGCCGTTTGCCGAGGTGAGGCGTTCCCGCGCCTGCATAGCCCGGTAAGCGAGATCCCTCATTGAGCGGCTGACGCGCACCGGCGAATTGTCGCGAAGGTAGCGCCGGAGTTCTCCCTGTATCATCGGAACGGCATAGGTTGAGAACCTGACCGGCTGAGTGATGTCGAAGTTGTCTATTGCCTTGATCAGACCGATACACCCTACCTGAAACAGGTCGTCAGGACCTTCGCCGCGCCCTGCGAACCGCTGGATCACGCTCAGAACCAGCCGGAGATTTCCATTGATAAGCTCCTCACGTGCCTGCATGTCGCCCTGCTTTACTTTTTTCAGCAGCTCCATCTTCTCGCTTTCGCGGAGCACCTTGAGCTGCGAGGTATTTACGCCGCTGATTTCAACCTTGTTGTAATACAAATAAACCACTCCCGACCTGCTTGATTTTGTACAAGTAGTATTGTCAGGAAGTGGTTTTTCTATTCTGTGAAATTTTACCTGTTTAGTTGCAGACCCGTTCGAGTTCCTCGCGAAGCTGCTTTATAATGCGCTTTTCCAGCCTTGAAATATAGCTCTGGGAAATCCCGATTTCGTCGGCGACTTCTTTCTGTGTTTTCTCTCTGCCTCCCTTCAGCCCGAACCTCATTTCCATGATCTGGCGCTCCCGCGGAGTCAGATGGTTTACAGCGTCGTGGAGCAGCTTCTTTTCGGTTTCGTCCTCGATTCGGGCGTTTACGCAGTCGCTGTCCGTGCCGAGAACATCTGAAAGAAGCAGCTCGTTGCCGTCCCAGTCAACGTTCAGCGGCTCGTCTATTGAGATCTCGCAGCGGCGCTGGCTGGTTTTTCTTAGGTACATCAGTATTTCATTTTCAATGCAGCGGGAAGCGTAGGTCGCAAGCTTTATATTACGATTCACGCTGAATGTGTTTACCGCTTTGATAAGTCCGATGGTGCCGATCGAAACAAGGTCGTCCAGACCTACGCCGGTGTTCTCGAATTTTTTAGCGATGTAAACCACCAACCGCAGGTTGTGAACGATAAGAGTTTCACGGGCAGCCGCGAAGTCTGTTTCAAGCAGCTTGAACGCCTGCTCTTCCTCCTCCCGGGTGAGGGGCGGGGGAAGCGACTCGGAGCCGTTTATGTAATACACGCCGGTATCGCCGCCGGAAGCGTACTTTATAAACGCTTCAAGTCCTTCGTCCAGCAGTTTCTTCAAAAAATCGAGCATGATAATTCCTCCTGTTTTATATAATGATGTTGGGATCAAATATGCAGTCGGCTCCGGAGATGGGCTCACGCGTTACCCCCACAAGAACGTCAGCAGGTTTTTCGTTGATAAGAACCTCGGCAGAGAATACCGGTACCACGCCTTCTGAGGTTATCGTGCGGCAGGGAGTCAGCCGAAGCCCTTCCAGCCCCTCTGAACAGCCTTTAAGATAGTTCGTGACCTGCGGGGGAGATATTTCGGCCACCTTGCCTAATGACGTGATCACAACAGGTTTACCGGTGAAGCTGTCCCGTAGTGAATTTCCAGTGTCCGCAAGGCCGTCCAGCGTAACTTCTGCGGCGCCGTTTCGGATTCTAACGACCGCGTGGCTCTGCGGTTTTCTTCTGTCTATTATCGTTCTGAATACGCGGAAGCCTCCATACAGAGCGGCTGTAAACAGTGCAGCGGCAATGATCGGGATATCAAAATACGCAGTACCATTTCGCACGAATATACCCGCCGGAGCCGCAATGTTCCACAGAGCAGTCATTGCTCCGCCAAAAATGAAGCTCACGACCAGGAATGACAGCGAGCTGATAAGAAAATCGATTTTATTCTGCCTGCCAAAGGAGGCGAAAGTTATGCCTATCCCAAGCGCTATTTTGATCAGCACGCATAGAATCGGGTTCAAATCCGGAACAAGAATCAGCAGCGAACCGACCGCTCCCACTGCCGAAGCAAGGATAACTCGCCGCGGGGAAACTTTGCGTCGCAGCATGAGCGAGGTTCCGCGAACCAGAAAGTAGTTTATGTAGAGATTCACCACTAAAAGGACGTCAATATATATAACCAAAGCCATCACCAACTTGTACACTTTCTTTTACTATTATATATTCATTCGTCTGAGAAATATGTCATAATGCGGCAGTATTTTCTGAGCAGAATTGCCGCGTAAAATAAAAAAAGGGCGGGCAGCAATGAAAGCTGCACGCCGCGTGTATTGAAATGTCAGTCTCTGTTGAATTCTGCAAGCTCAAGACCGGGATTCTTGTCGAGCGCCCACTTGATGTTCCACTCGCTGGTGAATATCAGCAGGTAATTGCCCTTGACGTCCTGAATAAGCTTGGTATCGGAGGTGAGCACCAGCTTCTGAAGCTCGTCAAGACCTCCTTCAAGGTGCTTCTGACTGGTTATCCAGCGGATATGCTCGTATGGCAGACCTTCGCGGATTATGTCAACGTTGTACTCGTTCTTGAGACGGTACTCAAGAACTTCAAATTGCAGGACGCCGACAACGCCTACGATTACTTCCTCAAAGCCGCTCTGCGGTTCGGAGAATATCTGGATAGCGCCTTCCTGGGCTATCTGGGTGGTACCCTTTATGAACTGCTTGCGCTTGAGGGTGTCCTTCTGGCGGATACGCGCAAAGTGCTCCGGAGCGAATGTCGGGATACCTTCGAATTTAACCTTTTTCTTAGGCGAGCACAAGGTGTCGCCGATTGAGAAAACTCCCGGGTCAAACACGCCCATAATGTCTCCGGCGTACGCTTCGGAAATTACCTCGCGTTCGCTCGCCATCATCTGCTGAGGCTGAGAGAGCCGCATGGTTCTGCCGTTCTGAACGTGCAGTACTTCCATATCCTTGTCGAACTTGCCGCTGCATATGCGCATGAACGCGATACGGTCGCGGTGGGCCTTGTTCATGTTAGCCTGGATCTTGAATATGAACGCGGAGAACTCCGGGTCGAACGGGTCAACTATTCCATCGGGAGTGCTGCGGGGAAGTGGGGAAGTAGTCATTTTAAGGAAGTGCTCAAGGAACGGCTCAACGCCGAAATTCGTCAATGCAGAACCGAAGAACACCGGTGAAAGCTTGCCCTTGCTGACAAGATCCATGTTGAACTCTTCGCTTGCGCCGTCAAGCAGCTCGACGTCCTCGGACAGCTTTTCGTAGTTGTGCTCGCCGATAAGGTCGGCAAGTGAAGCGTCTGAAAGGTCGGCTTCTGTTGCGGCAACCTCGCGTGTTCCGTTGTTTGCCTCGAACGAGATTATGCGGCGCTTTTCGCGTTCGTAAACGCCCTTGAACTCCTTGCCGGAACCGATGGGCCAGTTGACCGGATAGGTCTTTATGCCGAGTTCAGTCTCGATCTCATCGAGCAGGTCGAAGGGATCGCGGGCTTCGCGGTCCATTTTGTTGATGAATGTGAAAATCGGGATATTGCGCATTACGCAGACCTTGAACAGCTTACGGGTCTGGTTCTCAACGCCCTTTGCCGCGTCGATCACCATTACAGCGCTGTCCGCCGCCATCAGGGTACGGTAGGTATCCTCGGAGAAGTCCTGGTGTCCGGGGGTATCGAGGATATTTATGCAGTAACCGTCGTAGTTGAACTGCATTACAGATGAGGTTACTGAGATACCTCTCTGCTTTTCAATTTCCATCCAGTCGGAAACTGCGTGCCGGGTGTTCTTTTTGCCTTTAACTGCGCCAGCGAGGGAGATTGCGCCTCCGTAAAGCAGGAACTTTTCAGTGAGCGTCGTTTTACCCGCGTCCGGGTGAGAGATAATCGCAAATGTGCGGCGTCTTTCGATCTCGTGTCTTAAATCAGCCATGTGTCTACTTCCTTTATTCTTAATTATGGTAACCTCTAAAAACCTCCTTCACGGCAGATTTCTATGACTTATATCATCTGCTTCGTTGTCAAACCTTGAAATACATACAGTATTACTGCGGTTTGACGCCTAGCATCTGATATAAGTCATGTACGAAATCTGCTCGTGTCCCGGTTTTTAGAGGTTACCTTATTTTATTTCTGGGTCGTTTTCTGTCTGCTGCTCCATGTCGTAAAGCATTTTTTCTGTCTCGCCGTCCTGAGGCTCTTCAATGCCCTTGTTTTTCATTGTAAGGGTGAAGAACAATCCAACGATGATCGGCAGGTAGAACGTCATGATACGCCAGAGCATCATAGCGGTATTGACATAATGTTCGCCGAATATGTCCTTGAAGAAACCGTGATAGCCCAGCTCAGCGCCTCCCATAGCTCCGGGCAGCGGAATGAAGGATGATATCATCAGAACATACGCCTGGTAGCTTATGATCTGAAGGAGACTGGTTCCCTCAAGACCGAATCCACGGTAAAGCACATAAGAAATGCTTAAAAAGAGTGTGAGCTGAATAAACGTGAAAAATACGGATTTAAGCAGCAGCGGAATGTTCTTTTTCAAATATTTGAAATTGTTGTAGAACTTGTTCACCTCACGCGTGAAGTATACGCGCCACTTGATCGGCCGTTTTACAATATGCATTCTAGTAAGCAGGGATATGAGCCAGTTTGCGAATTTCAGCGTACCTTTGCGGAATAATGCAATAGCTATAAGCGCCACGATTACCGCAGTGTTGATTATAAACCCGATAAGTACGAACGGCATAAGACCTTTCTGTTGGAGATCGTCGCCAAAATGTTTGTATCCGACAGCGAGGGTAAAAATCGAATAGCCGGTAAGCACGAACTGATAGACGATAAATCTGCTTAGCAGCGCGGTAATTCCACAACCAAGCGGCACGCCGAATTTTACAAGATAGTACGCCTGCATTGGCTGCCCACCCGTAGAGGAGGGAGTAATACAATTGAAGTACTGCCCGATGATGGTAGTAAGCCAGCTATTCCAGAATTTCATTTTAGGGTGCATCGATTTCAGCATAACATGAATTGTTGAAGCTTCACTGAGCCAATATCCAATCATGAATACAACGCAGATAATGAGTGCTCCTTTGTTTATTTTTGACAGTGCAGCCACGACATGATCAATGCTGTCTACAAATACTAGATAAACAATCATTATAACGAAAGCGACAGCGCAGATGATCAGATTGGCTTTTTTGCTGATCTTTTTCTTCTTCATTTATTCATACCTCAAAATTGGTTCCTCTGAAAAGTCCACAAAGATTATTATAGTATATTTTTACTCTGTTGTCAATAGCTTTTACATTATGTGGCACTACAAAAAATTGTAGTGCTGCAATAGATATTGTACAAAATAAGAAAAAAGATTGAGAGACAGACTAAAATAGATCATAACAGATTCTATTCTTTTCTTCATGTGATGACCTTAATCAGCAGCTATAATACAATCTCGCTCGGTCTAATAATCGTTCGACGCTTCCTCTTGGGTGGCTTTCTCCCGTTGAATTTCTTTCTATCTTTCGTGTTCAAAATCATTGACAAACTTACACTGAATATATAAAAAAGCATTGACTAAATAAACGAAATATGCTAAAATATAATATGAATATTTATGAAACAGGATTGATAACAATGAACAAAGGAAAGATAATAGTACTTGAGGGACTCGACGGCTGCGGTAAATCCACCCAGCTTAATATACTTTTCAATAGTTTGCAGAGCGCAGGAAAAACCCGGCTTATCAGCTTCCCGAATTACGAGAGCAGCACCGGTCGGGTCGTATCTGATTATTTGCAGGGGGCAATTCCCTGCGAGGGCTCTGCCGGAGCCTACGCAGCGTCGGGGTTTTACGCTTCCGACCGATACGCAAGCTACGTCACCGATTGGAAAAACGACTACGAAAACGGCTCTGTTATCGTATCCGGACGTTATACGACATCTAATGCTATATATCAGATGACGAAGCTCCCGCGCGATCAGTGGGACAGCTTCCTCGCATGGCTGAAGGACTACGAGTATAGGAGGCTTGGACTTCCTGAGCCGGATCTTGTTTTGTTTCTGGATATGCCGATTGAGATATCGCAAAAGCTGCTATCCGTGCGCTACAACGGCGACGAAAGCAAAAAGGATATCCACGAGAGCAGCGCAGCATTTCTCAGGAGATGCCGCGAAAGCGCTCTCTATACGGCAAAGCGCTGGGGCTGGAGGATCATTCAGTGCTCTGACGGGACTGCTCCGCTTCCCATTGAGGATATCGCCCTCAGAATAAAGAAAGAAACAGAGGAAATCTGATGGCTGAATTTGATTTCAGACCGCCTCAGCTATCCGACAGGGAATGGGCAGTTAAACTGCTTGCCGAATCGGATTTCCGCGGCTGTCTGTACACTTTTGGAAACAACTATGTCTGGCGGAATGCCTACAATGCGGAAATATGCAGGTTCGAAGATTTCTACCTGCTGAAAAACACCGACCACACCAGCGGCACGCCGCGCTTCCTATATCCGTCTGGAAGTGGAGATATCCGCAGATTGATTCCCGCATTAAAAAGCTATTGCAGGGAGCTGAATATTCCGCTCCTCATGACCGCAAACGCTGAATGCACAGCGGTTTTGAAGTCACTGTACCCGGACGTGAGCGCCGTTGCCGACCGCGACGGATTCGACTATGTTTACAATTCTTCTGATCTTGCTGAGCTGAAAGGGAAGCGCTATCATTCGAAACGGAATCACCTGAATCGCTTCTACGAGAACGACTGGTCGTTTGAACCGATAACCGCTCACAATATCCCTGAGTGCCGCGATGTGCTCGCTAAATGGCTGGAATCAGGCGAGCCAGACGAGGAAAAATCCGTAGAAGCAGATGTGGTAAGCGAAAGCCTCGATTACTTCACGGATCTGAATTATACAGGCGGACTTCTTCGCGTAAATGGCGAAGCGCAGGCGTTCACATTCGGCGAACCTTCCGCCGCAGATACGTTCGTAGTTCATGCGGAAAAAGCCCTGCTGAATTATCAGGGCGCATACACCGCAGTGAACTGCGAGTTCGCCAAAACGCTCGCCGACCGATTCGCCTATATAAACCGCGAGGAGGACACAGGCTCAGAAGGGCTTCGTAAAGCCAAGCTGTCATATCACCCTGCTTTCCTTGAAGAAAAATATCTGATAACATTTTCGGAGGTATAATTATGATATACGTATTTTTAGCTGACGGATTCGAAGAAACAGAGGCTATAGCGCCTATTGATATGCTGCGCCGCGCAAAGCTCGATGTAAAGCTTGTCGGAGTCGGTACGTCCACACCCACGAGCTCTCACGGTATCAGGGTCACTGCCGACCTTACAGAAGCCGAAACAAAGCTGGACAGCTCTGTACAGCTCATCGTGCTCCCCGGCGGCATGCCAGGAACCCTTAATCTTGAGAAATCTCCGGTTGTTCAGTCAGCAATAAAGTACTGCGTTGAAAAGGGCATTCCGGTCGGTGCGATATGCGCCGCGCCTTCGATTCTGGGCAAGCTCGGACTGCTGAACGGCAGAAAAGCCGTTTGCTTCCCCGGCTTTGAACAGTACCTTACAGGAGCTGAAGTTCTGAACAAGCTGTGCGTTACCGACGGTCAGTTCACGACCGCATGCGGCGCTGGTGCGGCGATCGAGTTCGGTCTGGAACTTGTCAAGGTTCTCTGCGGCGAAAAAAGATCAACAGAGCTTCGCTCTGCCATAGTAGCCGACAGATGAACATTCCGGACGAAAAGAAGGCGCTCCGCAGGGAACTTATCCAGCGCCGCAGGAACATGCCTGACGATGTGAAATCTGCCGCTGACTCACGGATATTTGATCGACTTATTCCGCTTCTTGAAAAGTGCAGCTCCGTATTCACCTATGTCTCGACTGAGATAGAAGTCGACACCCGGCAGCTCATGAAATGGTGTTTTGAGCATGGTAAAACCGTTGCTGTGCCAGTTTCCGGCGATTCGGAACTCACATTTTACACTATCCGTTCATTTGACGAGCTTTCCGTTGGCAGGTTCAATATTATGGAACCTGTTGACAGAAGCGTCCCGGCAGTGCCAGACAGCGATTCGCTGTGCATTGTTCCGGCGCTTTGCTGCGATCGCGGCGGACTGCGGCTTGGCTACGGCAGGGGATACTATGACAGATTCCTTGCGGGATTCCCCGGGAAGTCGGTCGTGATATGCTATTCGGATTTTGTGATGAAAGTACCCGCCGAGCCTCACGACATGAGGGCGGACGAGATCATCACAGAATAAAGCAAATACATGAGGAAAATATATGGATAAGAACAACTTTGATCAGCTCGGGTTTCCGGTGAACGACAACTCCGATGATTTCGGAACGACCCGGGAACTCAACAGCATACATGACGCGGACCCCGAGGATCCTTCCGGAATCGCGCCGCGTGACCGCTTCACAGAAATGAACAGCGCGGACGATCCGGGCAGCACCCGCATGATGGATTCCCTTACCGCACCTGACGAACCAGAAGCAGCACCGGCTGTAAATCCCGTCAGGAAACGCAAAAAACGCCGCAAAAAGAAGAAATATACAAATCACACGCGCACGATGGGACATGTTTTCCTTGGGGTTGTGCTTTCTGTTGCCGCTATCTGCGTGGGAGTTTTCCTCGCGTGGAAGGTGATAGTAGGTCTGATGGACTACACCGGAATGGCAAAAAAAAGCCATGAAGCAGATATTGTGATTGACAGTACGATGAATGTCGACGATATTGCCGAAACTCTGCATGAAAATGGTATCATTGAAATGCCGTGGCTGTTCAAGACGTACATTAACATGAAGGACGAGGCGGAAGGCTTTCTCGACGGCGAGTACACCGTCAATTCCACCATGTCCTACAGCAACATAATAACGCTGCTGAAAACTGTTCGTCAGTACACAAACACCGTTACTGTAATGATTCCCGAGGGTTACAACGCGCAGCAGATAGGTCAGCTTCTTGAGGAAAACCTCGTCTGCCGTGCTGATGATTTCGAAAAGTACTACCGCTCCAAGCTGGAAAAATACGACTTTGAGGAGCAGATCACCGTTACTGAAAATCGCTTCTACGCTCTGGAGGGCTACCTTTTCCCAGATACCTACGAGTTCTATGTTATCGATGATCTCCCGGATAAGCCCAGTATGGACACAAGCCAGTACGCAAAACAGGCGGCTGAAAAGATGTATTCCAATTTCCAGAATAAGATAACAAAAAAGATGTACGCCCGAGCAAAGGAGCTCGGAATGACATTCGACGAGGTTGTGACCCTTGCTTCCATTATCCAGAAGGAGGGTACAAACGAGGAAAATATGGCGAACATCTCGTCTGTATTCCACAATCGTCTGGAGAACATGTACGAATATCCGCACCTCCAGTCTGATACCACCGATAACTATATTGAAGATGTCATTCGGCCGAATATTCCGTCCAGCTCGCTGGCGCTCTACGAGAACGTTATAACAGCTTACGACACTTACACCTGCGAGGGTCTTCCCGCAGGACCTATATGCAGTCCGGGTCTTGAGGCTATCAACGCCGCGCTTTATCCGGCTGAAACAGATTACTATTATTTCCTGAGCAGCAGCGATGGAGTATTCTACTACGCAAGCACGGTTGAAAAGCACGAGCAGAATATTATAGACGCAGCGCTCCGCGAGGAGGAACAGAACTAAATGAACCAGATAGAGCTTCTTGCTCCGGCAGGCGACGAGGAGTGCCTGCGCTCCGCGCTGGACTACGGCTGCGACGCTGTGTACCTTGCCGGTAAAAGCTTCGGAATGCGCGCCGGTGCAAAAAACTTTGACATGGACGAACTCGACCGCGCTGTGCGTCTCGCGCATGAACGCGGCGTAAAAGTTCACCTGACCTGCAATACGATACCGCTCAACAGCGAGATCGAGCATTTCCCGAAATATATAGCCGCCGCACAGGAATGCGGAGTTGACGCGGCAATAGCGTGCGATCTCGGAGTGATCTCCATGATAAAGGAGTACGCGCCTAAAATGGAGCTTCACATCTCGACCCAGACGGGCGTTGTGAATTATCAGACCGCAATTGAGCTTTACAAGATGGGAGCTAAGCGCGTAGTCCTCGCCCGTGAGGTCGGGCTGGAGGACATCAGGGAGATACGCCGCAGGATCCCGGCAGATATGGAAATAGAGACATTTGTCCACGGTGCAATGTGCGTCAGCTTTTCCGGAAGGTGCCTGATCTCCGAGTATCTCACCGGGCGCGGGGCAAACCGCGGAGAGTGCGCGCAGCCCTGCCGCTGGAGCTACTACCTCATGGAAGAAAAGCGCCCGAATCAGTTCTTCAAGGTATTTGAGGACGAACGCGGAAGCTACATTCTTAACTCCCGCGACATGTGCATGATCGACCACCTTGACGACCTTATCGACGCGGGCGTTACCAGCTTCAAAATTGAAGGCAGAGCAAAATCGGCATATTATGTAGCCTTGACGGTCAACGCGTACCGTGCGGCTCTGGACAGCTGCCTGAAGGGTGAAAAGCCCCCGAAGTGGGTGCTTGACGAGGTAAACAAGATAAGCCACAGACCTTACAGCACGGGCTTTTTCTACGGAAAGCCGACCGACGGCTCCGGAATGCAGGATCCTAATATTGTCACCAACGGCGGGCAGTATTTTGCCGACAGCGGGTACATGCGGGATTACGATTTCGTGGGAGTTGTCGATTACTGCGAGGACGGCGTGATGCACCTTACACAGCGCAATTACTTCACGCTCAGCGATGAACTGGAGCTGCTTCCGCCTCACGCGGAACCTATTCTTTTCAAACCGGAAAGCATGTTCGGCGCTGATGGAACGCAGATAGACATTGCAAGGCGTGCTACAGAAAAACTGTCTATTCCGACGGCGATCGTCGTACCGCCTCACACGATACTTCGTAAGAAAATGAACTGATATTGCAGAAAGGACGGTAATTATGGGAGTTCAGGAATTCAAGTGCCCCGGCTGCGGAGCAAAACTCAAATGGGACGCAGCCGAGCAGAAAATGAAATGCGACTACTGCGACAACACTTATGATATAGCAACTCTTGAGGAATTCGAGCAGGAGGAAAACTCCGCGCCTGTTGAGGAATACGCCTGGGATCCGTATAACGCCCCCGGAGAGGTAACAGGTCTAAAGACCTACATATGCCAGTCCTGCGGCGGAGCTATCACGGTCAGCGACGATTCTGCGGCGACTAGCTGCCCATACTGCGACAGCCCGGTCGTTCTCAACAACAATGTTACCGGAATGCTCCAGCCTGATCTGATAATTCCGTTCACCAAAACAAAAGAAGAGGCACAGAATGCTCTGCGGAAGTTCTGCAAGGGCAAGCCTCTGCTTCCGCCTACGTTTGTTTCAGAGCACCGTATCGAGGAGATAAAGGGTCTGTACGTTCCGTTCTGGCTCTATGACTGCGACGCTGCGGGAAAAATGCGCTTCGACGCAACAAAGGTCAAGAAATGGTCCACCGACGATTTCGATTACACTCGGACTGAACATTATATGGTTGTCCGCGAAGGCGAGGCGGGATTTGCCGATGTTCCGGTAAACGGCTCCGACAAGATGGAAGCATGCTACATGGAAGCCATCGAGCCGTTTGACGTCTCTGCCGGGAAGCATTTCCAGCAGGCGTATCTCTCAGGATTCCTTGCTGATAAGTACAATGTGGATTCCGTAGCGGCGCAGCCCCGCGCAAACGAGCGCGTAAAGAACGGCATGCAGGAACTGCTCAGAAATACGGTCGTAGGCTATGACACCGTAAGCACTAAAAGCACGAACATGCATCTCAATACCGGCAGAATCCGCTATGCAATGCTTCCCGTTTGGGTGCTCAGCACAAACTACCGCGGAAAGATATATAAATTTGCAATGAACGCTCAAACCGGAAAATTCGTTGGAGAGCTTCCGGTAAGCTGGCGTAAGTTCTGGGCGATCTTCGCCGCAATCTCGGTCGGAGTAGGTATTATCGGAACGCTGCTCCAGCTATTTATGTAAGGAGGTGCTGTTATGAAAAGAATCGTTTCCGTTCTCGCGGCAGCTTTCGTCGCGCTGACTGTTTCCACAGCGGCGGGCGCAGCCCCCTTATATGACGCTGAACCATACCAGCCGTTTTCAGTGCTGATAGAATCGAATTCAGCCGATGAAAATACAGAATCTGTCGCACTCGCTGAATACAGCGGAATTGAAAAGCTGTATCTCGAAGATAATGTTACTCTTACCGATGAACCAAGCACAGAAGTTACGGAGGAACCCAAGACTTACACCGCGCAGGATATCCTTAAAATGGCGGGCATATCGCTTGCAGTGGGAATTGTTATCGCGCTTATCGTCTGCCTTATCATGAAATCCTGCATGAAAACCGCAAGACCGAAGCACACAGCCAACGACTACATAAAGAAGAACAGCTTTCATATAACACGCTCCAGGGATATTTTCATATATGCGGAGCTGAGCAAAAGGAAGCGCGTTAATGAAGAATCCAAGAAATAAGAGGTGAACGACATGCCGGAAAACAGATTTCGCGATACGTCACTTGACTTTGACGAGAGAGTAGCCGCTCTTCTTGCCGAACTTACAACAGAAGAAAAACTGGGACTTCTTACAACGCATATGAACGCAGTCACAAGGCTTGGAATAAAGGAATTCTGGATAGGCGCCGAGGTTGCCCGCGGGCTTGTCTGCCGCGATTCTCAGGGGGAGTACCCCTCGACGGTTTTCCCGGAGCCATTCGGACTTGCCGCGACGTTCGATACTGATGTAATGAAACGCATGGGCGAAGTAACCGGCGTTGAAAACAGGATCTATACGCAAAAGGGGAAATCCTCGCTTTGCGTGTGGGGACCTACTGTAGACCTGGAACGCGACCCGCGATGGGGACGGAACGAGGAAGCCTACGGCGAGGATCCGTGCCTTGCCGGAACCATGGCGGCAGCGTACACCAGCGGAATGGCTGGCTCAGACGAAAAGTACATGCGTGTCATTCCTACGCTCAAGCACTTCTACGCCAACAACAACGAGAACACCCGCGTAAACTGCAACGCGAATGTCCCGACGCGGCTGAAGCACGAATACTATCTCAAAGCGTTCGAAAAACCGGTACGCGACGGACGGGCGCTCAGTCTCATGACAAGCTATAACGAAGTCAACGGAATCGAGCAGCTTTGCTCTGCGGAACTCCAGTTTGCGAGGGAGCAGTGGGGTCTGCTGTTCGCAGTTACCGATGGCGGGGACTTCGTTCAGAATGTACAGTACCATCAGAGCGACCGTGACCACACCGAAGCGTTCGTTAAAATCCGCAGGCACAACGGCGCGGAAATCATGACTGACAACGAGGACATCGTAAAGCAGTCCGCCCGTGAAGTGCTGGAATCTGAACAGATATCCACGGCTGACATCGACCGGGCGCTTGCTGGTCCGCTCAAAGCGCGTTTCTTGCTCGGAGAGTTCGACGACATCACAAAGTTTGACTACCCTGAGAGCCTGCTTTGCAGCGAGGAACATTCCCGCGCCGCCCAAGAAGCCGCTGAGAAGTCGGTGATACTCCTGAAAAACAGCCGCGGAGTTCTTCCGCTGAACAAGGAAAGAAAGCTTGCAGTAATAGGCTACCATGCCGACATGGTGTTCCGCGACTGGTATACCGGACTTTCGCCGAAGTGCAGCACGATTCTTGACGTACTGACCGCACAGCTCGGCAGAGAGAACATCATCTACGACTGCGGCAATGATACGATCGCGCTGCGAAGCGCTTCAAACGGGTTTTACTTCTCTGTGAGCGAGGACGGCTCCGTAAAGTGCGACAGCCCGCTCATTAACGAAGCCTGCCTTTTTGAGCTGTTCGAATGGGGGGACGGCGCGGTATCCCTGCGCTCCTGCCTGAACAATAAGTTCCTTACTGACTGCGGCGTGATGAAGTGCACAGCAGATCAGGTGTTCGGTTGGTTCGTCCACGAACTGTTTTACATTGAGAAAAACGACCGGGAATGCCGCCTGAAAAACTGGCAGAAGCGTTTTCTGTACATAACTCCCGAAGGGGAGCTTACGTCATCGGAAGCCCTGAGAGCACCGAAAAATTCGCTCCTTACAATGGAGATTTTCTCCGACGGCACCGAACGGGTCAGAAGGGTCGCCACCGAAGTGCATAATGTTGTCGTTTTCTGCGGCAACGATCCGATGATAAACGCCCGTGAGACCACGGACAGAATGCACTTAGAACTCCCGGACAAGCAGAGACGTGCGCTTGACGCCGTTCTTGAGCTTAATCCGGACGCGGTTCTTTTCCTGATTTCCGGGTACCCATATCAGCTTGACAACGAACGTATTTCAACCGTAATGCATATTTCTCATGCCGGGCCCTCGCTCGGTCAGGCAGTTGCAAAAACTCTATTCGGGGAGATATCACCCGCCGGACGCTGTCCGGTCACATGGTACCGTTCCGCTGACGAACTTTGCAGCATTGAGGACTACAATATAATGCGCACGCACTCGACATATCTGTACTATGAAGGCGAGCCGCTGTTCCCGTTCGGGTTCGGTTTAAGCTACACCGGATTCAGATACTGCTCGGCAAAAACGGACAAGATTTCATACCAGCTCGGCGACACTGTAACAGTGACCCTGGACATAGAAAACGTCGGAATAATGGACGGCGACGAGGTGGTACAGCTTTATGCCGCTCCTTCCGGCATTACTATGACAGTGCCTAAGAAACAGCTCCGTGCATTCACGAGAATTCATGTGCCCAGAGGGAAAACCGTTACCGCAAAGCTCTCTTTCCCGGTCAGCGACCTCTCCTACTGGAACATCAATAAAAACGATTTCGACCTGTTCAGCGGAAATTATACACTGATGATCGGAGCTTCCTCGGCAGATATCCGCAGAACTTGTGAAATTCAGGTGAACGCGTCAAACTACGAGGGCGTTGAAGTTTCCGGCGAGATTCCGGCGGTTTCCGCACTGGATTATATTGACGTTAAGTTCGACGCTGACAGAGAACTCAACGAGTACGCGCTGATAAACGACTGGCAAAGCAGTATCAGCTTTGAATTTTGCAGAATGCGAAGCTATCACATGGTGACTGTAACAGCTTCCAACCCCGGACCGGAGGTAAAGCTTACAATAACGGCGGCTGAATCCAGACAGGTCGTTGCCGAAGTAGTAATACCGCCCACCGGCAGCATGACAAAATTCACGACTGTCAACGCTCCCGCCGAGCCTGTCGACGGAGTGTTCACACTGCGTATGACTACCAGCGGCATGCTGTCGCTGAAATCTTTCAAATTCTCGTGAGCGCCTCCGGGAGATAAAGATGAAAACACTATATAAATGGTACCTGACCAACGAGGGTATCGTAGGTTACATGGCACACGGCGTGGTATACGGGCATTCAAGCCCATACTGCGCCGACGGCAGCGAGATCCACACCTCCCTGATAGAAAGCGCGGAATACGACGGCGAAACGATAACGCTTTACACGCTGAACTCTGAATACCGCCTTTCCATCAGCGAAATGGACTGCGAATGCTTTGACGCGCTGCGTTCTCTCCATATTTTCGAGCGATTTGCGCGGGAATACGGCCTGATGAGATGTTTACCTCTGGTAGCCGACCACTACCATGAACTGGACGCCTACCTCCGCAGCACAAGAGCTGAAATTCACTCAAGGCTGAAAAATGGTTCGCTGTACATCGAGTTTTCAGATGAAAACAAGTGCTACTACAATATGGGAGTTTACCGCACAAAAACCGGCGAGATGGAGTTCTTCCCGCGTGTGACTGATTTTTTCATTGATAAAAACGAGAAACTGGTCGGTTCATTGAACTATATCGTGGAGTTCAACCCCTACAACAACAGGAATATCGGCTTTATCTCTCATTCCGGGGCTGCGCTTCCGGACAAGGAATTTCTCGGAATAATCAGAAATAGCTGTAGAAACTCCCTGAATATACGGTTCAGTTGGGGCAAAACCGTAATACTCGCCCCGGACACCGAAATAGTTGTATCAGATGGCATGGGACTTGCTATCCCGCTGACTGATACGTCGCAGGATATCTAACTTACAAAAGAAATGAGGTGTTAATATGTCAGAAGTTAAGAGAGTATTTCTAATAGTACTGGACAGCTTCGGCGTTGGAGAAACCCCGGATTCAGCGGAATTCGGCGACGCGGGAGCAAACACGCTCCGTTCATGCTTTGAAACTGGCAGGCTCAGCGTGCCGAACATGCAGAAGCTGGGACTTTTCAACATCGACGGGGTTACAGTCGGCTCGCCGGTCGCAAATCCTACTGGAGCGTACCTCAGAATTGCGGAAAGCTCCCGCGGCAAGGACACTACAACCGGCCACTGGGAGATCGCCGGAATTGTATCCAAAAAGCCATTTCCGACCTTTCCGAACGGGTTCCCCGAGGAGGTCATAAAGAAATTCAGCGAAGCGACCGGCAGGGGAGTACTCTGCAACAAACCGTACAGCGGAACAAAGGTAATCGCCGACTACGGCGAGGAACATATCCGCACGGGAGACCTCATCGTCTACACTTCGGCAGACAGCGTGTTCCAGATAGCCGCTCATGAATCGGTAGTTCCTGTCGAAACGCTCTATGACTACTGCCGCATGGCGCGGGAGATACTGACGGGAGAATATGCCGTGGGGCGCGTTATCGCACGTCCTTTTGAAGGTAAGTTCCCGTTTACCAGAACGCCGCGCAGACACGATTTTTCGCTTGTTCCCCCTAAGGATACAATGCTTGACTGCCTTTCGCGTCAGGGCTTCGACACCATCGGGATCGGCAAGATATACGATATCTTCGCCGGAAAGGGACTTACAAAATATGTCCGTGATATCGGCAACTTCTGCGACATGAATGAAACATCGCATTTCCAGAGCATTCCTTTCAACGGACTCTGCTTTACAAATCTTGTGGATTTCGACATGCAGTTCGGGCACCGCCGCAACCCGGAGGGATACGCTCAGGCGCTTAACGAGTTTGACGTATGGCTGGGTGGATTCCTTGAAAAAATGCAGCCCGAGGATATCCTGATGATTACCGCAGATCACGGCTGCGACCCGAAATATTCCGGCACCGACCACACCAGGGAGCATATCCCGGTTCTTGTTGCGGGTCATTCGGTAAAACACGGAAATCTTGGCACCAGAGCCTGCTTCGGCGACATCGGAGCAACCGTGCTTGACTTACTTAATGCAGCTGGTAAGCTTGACGGCGAGAGCTTTGCAAATAAAATCACTAACTAAGGAGCATAATAATGAACGGAGAAGTTACACAGGCAAGCCGTATCGTAGCGGCTGCGAGAAAATCAATGAAGGACGGTTCCGCATACGAGTTCACGCCTCTGCCGTATGAGGGAAGCGTCGTTTTCAATTTCTGCGACAGAAATAAGAGCGGAGCTCCGCTCTTCCGCGCGAAGGACCCCGCAGACTGGTACGCACACCTCAGCAAGGAAGGCGTAAAGAACATCTTCATGATAATGGGAATGAAGGTCAACAGACAGGCGCTCGGATTCTCAAATAATTCCGCAGTTTCTATCTTTGTACGTTACAATGATAATGTCGTTACCCGCTTTGTTCCGCACTGGAGCTTCAACGACGACGCGCGTCTCTGGAGCGTCGAATACACCGAAGCTATCGCTGAGAACGCACCAGCTACCGACCCCGACTTCCGCAATGAGAAGTCGCTGACTCTTGCAACGCTCAGCGACATCGGCGAGCTTGCGCAGCAGCTTGGCCAGGAGCAGTTTGTTAAGACATTTAAGAAGGCGGCTGATATCCTGAGCGGCGAAGAAGTTCCGCAGATGAAGAAGGGCGCAGCCATTCCTGCAATCCCCGAGGACATGATGAAATACTACCTCGCGGCAGATGTTGCCGACGTATTCGGCGCAATGGGAAGCTGGAATGACGAACCCGTAGTCGCAGCCCGCGAGCAGCACAAGGAGAAGGACTACGCAACTCTGTCCGACAGACTGCTGTGCTCTGTTCGTCTGATGACCATGTATGCAGTGAACTTCCCGATAAACTAAAGAAATAAGGTGTTATAAATGAGCGAATGTACTCACGACTGCGGAAGCTGTTCCGCAAACTGCTCTGAAAGAAAGCAGGAAAGCCTTGTAGCTCAGCCGCACAAGGACAGTCACATCAAAAAAGTTATAGGCGTAGTCAGCGGCAAGGGCGGCGTCGGCAAATCAATGGTCACTTCCATGTCCGCAGTTCTCATGAATCGCCGGGGATACCGCTCCGCAGTTCTTGACGCGGATATAACCGGTCCGTCTATCCCGCAGGCGTTCGGGCTTCACGAAAAGGCACAGGGAAACGAAACCGAGATCTTCCCGGTAACGACTGAAACCGGAATAAAGGTGATGTCGGTAAATCTCCTTCTGCCTGATGAGACCGACCCGGTGATCTGGCGCGGTCCGATCATCGCAGGAACTGCAAAGCAGTTCTGGACAGACGTTGCCTGGGGTGACGTTGACTACATGTTTGTAGATATGCCCCCTGGAACCGGCGATGTTCCGCTGACCGTTTTTCAGTCCATTCCGCTGGACGGCATTATTGTCGTAACATCTCCGCAGGAGCTTGTCTCCATGATAGTCGGCAAGGCTGTCAAGATGGCGGAAATGATGAACGTGCCGATAATCGGACTGGTTGAGAATATGAGCTACGCCGTCTGCCCTGACTGCGGAAAACACATGAATGTATTCGGTCTGAGCCACATTGATGAAACAGCGCAGAAGTTTGGTCTGAAGGTTCTTGCAAAGCTCCCGATCAATCCCGAGCTTGCAGGAAGAGTCGATAACGGGACGATCGAAGGCTTCGCATGCCCCGAGGCCGAACCTATTGCTGACGCAGCGGAGGATTTCTGCAAATGAGCGTACGCGGCGACAAGGCATATGAGTTATTTTTGAGCGGGTATAATTGTACACAGGCTGTGGTCGGAGCTTTCGCTGATGTTATCGGCATGGACTTTGACACGGCTGTCAGGTTTTCGTCTGGGTTTGGCGGAGGCATGGGAAGGCTCCGGGAGGTATGCGGAACTTTCTCGGGCGCCGTGATGGTCGTGAATGCGCTCTACGGCTACTCCGACCCGAAAAATGTCCAGGCAAAGACTGAACTCTATTCCCGTCTACAGGAGCTTGCGGCTCAGTTCCGCAGGGACAACGGCAGCATTATCTGCAAGGAGCTGCTCGGGCTTTCCAGACCGGAAGGCTCGCCAATACCGGAAGCAAGAACGGACGAGTATTACAAGAAACGTCCCTGTCCGGAGCTTTGCCGATATTCAGCGAACATGCTTGAGGAGTACATCATGGAACACCCTCCGGTGAAATAAATCAAGGCGCACTTCACAAGGAATATCGCCTTAAAGTTCATTTCGCCCGTGAAGACTGGCATGGAAGAATGAGATCCTGCCGCGGAATAGGAGCTTCGCTTACCACCGACGAAATCAGATCCTGGGAGCGCGAGCATTTGAAAATGCTTGAGAAATACCCACCAGAATTTGATGTGCTTCATTATGCGGTATTGTCAGAACTCACACTAAAATAAAACAACCCGGAACAGCAGTTCACTGTTCCGGGTAAATTCATGCGGTGATTTTAGTAAAGAGCTGGAATCCCATAACCACAACACCGAGCACTACTAGAACGATGCCAGTAGCTCGGTTGAGCGTTTTGGGAGAAGCCTTGTTCGCAAACACTGCTGCGATCCTCGCCCAGATGAGGGTAAACACGATACACAGAATCATTACCAGGATATCCGGCGCGCCGCCCATTGCAAAGTGTGAGATCGAACCGGTCAGCGCGGTGAAAGTCATGATGAAAACGCTAGTCCCGACTGCGGTTTTCAGTTCATAGCCAAGCAGGGAAGTCATGATAAGAAGCATCATCATACCGCCGCCGGCGCCGATAAATCCGCAGATAAATCCGATCACAACTCCTGCGGCGATCGACTGAATCAGCCGTTTCTTTGGAGAAACAGCCTTCATGTCGTCTTTGGTGGTCATGACAGGTTTTACAATGAACTTGATACCAAGTATGAACGTCATGAAAACCGAAAATCCGCCCATTGTCGCAGCGGGAAGCAGACTTGAAACCCAGCTGCCAACAACTGTGAATACAAGAACGGCAGCCATCATCACGATGCCGTTCTTTATGTCAAGATTTTTGTTTTTCCCATAGGTGTATGCTGAAACTGCGCTGGCAAGAACATCAGAAGCAAGCGCGATACCGACTGCAACGTACGGGTCGATTCCAAGGAATGTCGTCAGCATAGGCGTAATAACGGCTGCGGCACTCATTCCCGCGAAGCCCGTGCCAAGCCCGGCACCCATTCCTGCAAAAAACGTTACTATAATTGTAATAAAGAGTTCCATTGAATACCTTCTTTCTGATTAATTATACAACATATGAGCAGGAATGTCAAATACATCCGTCTATAAAATCACAATCTGTGTAAAATATGCGAAAGACCCCTTCGGATTGAAGGGGTCCAATATATTGAGATTACTCGCCGCAGTGCTCGCAGTCGTGCTTCTCCTTGAACAACTCAGGATCGTAAGAAATTCCATTCTTATCGTAATAGTCCTTGACAGCGGCTTTTACTGCCTCCTCAGCCAGCACCGAGCAGTGGATCTTATGAGCAGGAAGCCCGTCAAGAGCCTCAACAACTGCCTTGTTTGTAAGCTCCAGAGCTTCAGAAACCGGCTTGCCCTTTATCATCTCGGTAGCCATTGAGCTGCTTGCGATCGCAGAACCGCAGCCGAAAGTGCTGAACTTCACATCGTCGATGATCCCGTCTTTGCTGATCTTCAGGAAGATCTTCATGATGTCGCCGCACTTTGCATTTCCGACTTCGCCTACGCCGTCAGCGTTTTCAATCGTGCCGACATTGCGCGGGTGTGTGAAGTGATCCATTACCTTTTCACTGTATAACATAAGTTCTCTTGCCCTCCTGTAGATCCTGCCATACCGGTGAGATACGTCTGAGGTAGTCAACTACCTCTGGTACAGCCTTGATTATTGTTTCGATTTCTTCTTCTGTATTATATTCGCAAAGCGAAAGTCTGAGCGAACCGTGAGCTACGTCGTGGATACGACCGATTGCCAGCAGTACATGGCTGGGATCCAGCGAACCGGAAGTACATGCTGAACCTGACGAAGCGCAGATACCCTTCTGGTCTAGCAGAAGCAGCAGGGATTCGCCCTCGATACCCTCGAAGCACATGTTTACATTGCCGGGAAGCCTCTCATTGCGCGAACCGTTGAGAATAGAGTGGGAAATTGTAGAAAGTCCATCGATGAGCCTGTCGCGGAGCTTTGAGATCTTTGCCATGTTCGTTTCCAGGTTGTCAGTAGCTTCCTTTAATGCAACTGAAAGACCTACGATACCTGCGATATTCTCAGTACCCGCACGCTTGCCGCGCTCCTGAGCGCCGCCCTCAATGAGCGATGAAACCAGCAGACCCTTACGCGCATACAGAACTCCGACGCCCTTGGGACCGTGGAATTTATGTCCCGCAAGTGACAGCATATCGCAGCCGATGTCCTTCACGTTTACCGGAATATGACCGACAGCCTGAACCGCGTCTGTGTGGAACAGAACACCGTTTTCCCTGCAGATAGCGGCGATCTCCTTAACAGGTTCAATGGTGCCTATCTCGTTATTTGCCATCATAATTGAAACAAGCGCTGTATCAGGGCGGATAGCCTTTCTCACTGATTCAGGGTCTACACGGCCTTCGCCGTCTACCGGAAGCAGAGTTACCTCGTAGCCCATCTTCTCAAGTCTTTTCAGGGAGTGAAGAATTGCGTGATGCTCGATAACATCTGAAATAATATGCTTCTTTCCCTTACGTGCGCCGATTTCAGCGGCGGTCAGCAGAGCCTGATTGTCAGCCTCGCTTCCTCCTCCAGTGAAGATGATCTCCTTAGGATCAGCGCCTATGCAGTCGGCAACGGTCTTGCGAGCCTTAAAAAGAGCCTCGGCGGCATTCTGTCCGACTGTGTGCAGGGAAGACGGGTTACCGTAATTGTCAGTAAGATACGGCATCATCGCTTCAAGCGCCGTTTTGCTGAGCTTTGTTGTTGCGGCGTTATCAGCGTATATTGTAGTCATGGAATCACCATTCTTTCTTTTAATTTCTTGTTCAGGTAGTGTTATCTTACATATCCTATCGAACTACTAGGATTATATCACATTATGTCCGATTTGTCAATAGAATTTCAGAAATAATTCCTGAAACTTGAGTGAAATGATAGTTTAGAATAGTATTTCCAAATGGGAAGATAAAAATGTACAAGTGGGCTGAGAATCCCAGCCCACCAATATTTTGTTAATTACCAGTCGGTGTCCCAGTTGGTATCACCGGCGTCCCAGTTTCCGCCGTAATCCCAGTCGCCGCCGTTGTCACCGTCCCAGTCATCATTGTAACTGGAGCTGCTTTCCGAGTAGCTTGAGTAATAATCGGTGTCCTCAAAATCAGTGTAACCGTAGCCGTTTTCGTATTCCGTTCCATCATAGTAGCTGCTGTAGTTCCTTGACAGCTCATCGTCAACAGACGTACTGTACCAGTAGCCGTCGCCATATCTGTACCAGTCAGAACCCAGGCAGTAATAATAAGAGCCATTATAATTATAGTAGCCCTTGTCCGGCATTTTGTTCGATATGCATAAGCATATGACGCCAACAACAACTAAGATGATAGCGGGAATAAGCGGCTTTAGTAACTTCTTCAGATAATAGAGAAACGCCCCGAATTCGGTTTCTTCCTTTTTACTCGCAGCCGTTCTGGAAGCGCCGTTTTTTTCCCGGCGTATCTGAACCTCTGTTTTCATCTTCTGGTAGATCTCATTTACCGCGTAGGCTTCGTCTTTGCCTCGATAACGCTCTGCACGGGTACCGTCGCCTTTATTTTTATATACAATGAAGTTACCGTCAGAATCCTCGTATATGCCAAACGCTTTCGGCTCTTTGTAGTCGATTCCAATAAAGAAGCGCATTTCCTCAAGCGGGAGATTTTTCGCCTTTGCAAATGCTTTTAGTTCCTCGATGGTTTTGGGAACTCCGTCAGCGCTCCTCATCAGATGTGAGTTTACAGCTCCGCAGTTGGGACAGGTCTCGTCTGTATCTTCAATAAAACTGCCGCAATAATCGCATTTTACTTTCATATCATACCTCCCAAATCAAACCTAGTATTATTATACATCAAATGAGGTATAAAGTCAACCGTAAATAATAAAATAGCGTTTAATAATATACTATAAATAAAATACTCCGCCGAGCATTACACCCAGCGGAGTTCCCAGAACCTATTCAGTTAGTAATTACATTACGCCGCCTTCAACGACAAGGCTGTCCTTATCAACATTGTCGCCGTAAACGGAAGCGAGAGTCGCATCGTAGTCAGCGTGGAAGAACTGCTCGTCTGCAAGAGCGGTGATCTCGTCATTGATCCAGTTCAGAAGGGTCTCATTGCCCTTAGTTACAGCTGGAGCGATAGCGTCGGTGCTGCCCAGGGACTCAACGCCTACTGTGAAGCCAGGGTTGTTCATTGACCATGCGAGAACCTCGGTATTATCAGTGGAGAATGCGTCGCCGCGGCCGTCCTGAAGAGCAGAGTATGCCTCGTTGTACTCGTCGTACTTCTGGAGCTTCACATCAGGATAATTCTCGGTGAAGTAGCTTTCAGCGGTTGTTCCCTTTACTACGATAAGAGTCTTGCCGTTAAGCTGCTCAGCGTCGGTGATTATAGCGGAATCAGGGGAAACAACGCCAAGAGCGACTTTCATATAGGGGAGTGCGAAGTCAACCTTTTCCTTGCGCTCATCGGTAACGGTGAAGTTTGCGAGGATTATATCAACCTTTGCAGTCTCGAGGAACTCTACACGGCTTGCAGCCTCAACGGGAACGAGCTTCAGCTCAACGCCGAGGTCCTTTGCGATACGGTCTGCAAAATAAACATCGTAGCCCTGGAATTTGCCGTCGTTGTCAACGTAGCCAAATGGGTTCTTATCAGAGAAAACGCCGATAGTGATCTCGCCGCTCTCCTTGATCTGATCAACAGTTCTGTAAGATCCGCTGGCAGCAGAAGAGTCACCGGTGCTGTCGGAAGCGGCAGAAGATCCGTTGCTGTTAGAGCATGCTGCAAGGGACAGCGCCATAGCTGCCGCAGCAAATACAGATGCTATTTTCTTGAATGTGTTCATAGCTTAGTCCTCCAATTGTTCCTTTTGTTATGTTTTATATGTTTACCTATTCAAAAAACTGCGCAAACTGGATTACACATTATCTTGAATAGGTGAACGTCTGTAGGAATCGCTGCGCTCTCTCGGTTTTAGGGTGATGGAAGAACTCCTGCGGAGTATCCTCCTCAACGATAACACCGCCGTCCAGGAATACCACGCGGTCTGCGACTGCCTCGGCAAACGCCATCTCATGCGTTACTATCATCATGGTAGTTCCGCCGGAGTTCGTCTCGCTGCCCTTTGCGAGGTCGAGAACGACGTTAAGAACCTCGTGCACCATTTCCGGGTCAAGAGCGGCTGTGATCTCATCAAGCAGCATGATATCCGGATTCATGATGAGGCTTCTCACGATCGCGACGCGCTGTTTCTGTCCGCCGGAAAGCTCCGAAGGATAGGAGTCAGCTTTGCCGTCAAGGCCAACGCGCTTCAGCAGCGCCATAGCCTTTTCTGTCACTTCGTCCCTGCTTCGGTTCTGAACCTTGAGCGGAGCAAGCGTTATATTCTTCATCACGGTCATATGAGGGAAAAGGTCGTAGCTCTGGAATACCATTCCGATCTTCTGGCGCACTTTGTAAAGGCTTGGCTTGCCGTGTTCCACCGGTTCGCCGTGTAGTCTGATCGAGCCACCCTGGATAGGTTCCAGACCATTTATACAGCGGAGCAGGGTACTTTTTCCGCAGCCGGAAGGGCCAACCAGAACAAGCACTTCTCCCTGTTCAACGCTGAGTGAAAGATCATTGATGATCGTGTTGTCGCCGAACCGTTTTGTGATATGATCTATGTCAATAATGTGTTCAGCCATGTTATTCACCCCTCCTTTTGGTCAGTTTTCTTGATAGCAATGAAAGCGGAAAACAAATTATAAAATACATCAGGAATATTGCTGCGTAAACCCACAAAGCCGCATTCGGGAATTCGAAACGGTTGGCGTCAATGATCTGCTTTCCGACCTTCAGCACTTCCGTAACGCCGATGAGCGAAACCAGCGCAGTGGTCTTGATCATACGGGTTGAAAGATTTATAATGTCGGGAACCAAACCTCTGAGAGCCTGCGGAAATATGACGTAGAAATAAAGCTGAGGTCTGCTGAGTCCGAGCGACAGCCCGGATTCAAACTGATGAGAGGGGATAGACTGAAATGCTGAGCGAACAAGGTCACCTACCTCGGAAGCTCCCCATATAGTAAGCATAATGACTGCCGCAGTATCGCCGCTCAGGTTTATTTTGGTCATCTTCGTTATGCCGAAGAATATAATGAACAGCCAGACGAGCTGGGGCATGATCCTGACGATCTCTATATATACGCGGCATATTACCTTAACTACCGGATTCTTGACAAGCATCAGCGCTCCGACAAAAACTCCGATAACAAGTGATAAAGCTATAGAGATGAGCGAAAGTCTCAGAGTTACCCAGAGACCACCCCACAGGCGCAGCATATTATTGCCCATGAAAAGGACTTCAATTCCCTGCACGGCGAACCCTCCTCTCTAAAATGCTGAAAACAATGGATATCGGGAGGATTATTACAAGGTAAGCGGCAACGAGCATCGTCAGCGCTTCTCCTGTGTTGTAGTACATTCCGATAAGGTCCTTTGCAACATACATAAGGTCTGCAAGAGAAACCGCGCTGAAAACGCTGGTTTCCTTGAGAAGGAAGATAACATTTGCCGCCAGAGCGGGGATAGAGACTGAAGCAGCCTGCGGAAGAACTATGTACCGCATGATCTGCCATCTGTGAAGTCCCAGGCTTTCGGCGCTTTCAAGCTGAACATCGTTAACTGACTTGAGACCGCTTAGGAAGCTTTCTGCCATGTAGCTTCCGCCCAGGAAAGCCAGACCGATAACACCGCATGCTTCGCTTGACAGAAGTATACCCGCTTTCGGGAGACCGAAATAAAGGAAAAACAACTGCACGATTAGGGGTGTGTTTCGGGAGAGCTCAATATAAACAGCAACGATCTGCCTTGCGACAGGCACTTTGTAGTATTTAACCCAAGCGCATATCAGTCCAATTGCAATCGAAAGCACTATACCAAGAACTCCGATAACTAACGTCAGCCATGCGGCTTCAACGTACATCGGTGTAAATTTCTGAATAAATGACCAGTCCACAACATCACTCCGTATATATTAATTGTCTTGTATGCCACGGAAAGGTCAGATACGATAAACTGACTTGTTCTCGGTATGCATAGATTATAACATACAAAACATATTGTGTCAATAGGTTTAATCCAATTTTATAAACAAAAACTTTCAACCTGTCCATCTACATTTTGGATACCAGACACAAAAGAAATGGTTTTCCTTTTATTATATGCAAGATTACAATCCAGTGAAACGATATCTTGACTCACATACTTTTTAATTATATCACAAACATCATTATAATGCAAGTAGCAAGTTTAACAAAATACAGGAAATCTGTGTTATTGGGTGTTTTATTAACTGTTAAACTTAAATCATCATGTTACGTGCGATATTTGCAGCCTTTCGCGCTGCTCCTGTGTTCTGGTATTACATTTTCAAGGATTTCGGCAAGTATATAAAGGAAAAAGGCTGGACGAGGTTCAATTACTGGGGGCTTC
>ERZ837910.90-NODE-90-length-129081-cov-11.558988_pt1 | contig 129081 bp, 120 predicted proteins | sample MGYA00519940_ERZ837910 | MGnify/ENA primary metagenome ERZ837910 (study PRJEB31850, sample SAMEA3708825) | human gut metagenome | biome: human gut; feature: human-associated habitat; material: faeces | place: China | collected 2014 ... | reverse complement strand
CACCGGAAGAGATGGTCGGCAAGAAGGTTATGGTTCTTGTGAACTTAAAGCCGGCAAAACTTGCCGGAGTATTGTCCGAGGGCATGCTGCTGTGTGCAGAGGATGAAAACGGCACACTTTCTCTGATGACACCGGAGAAACCAATGCCAAGCGGTGCAGAGATCTGTTAAACAAGGCCGGAGGCATAAAAATAGGAGGCATAAACTATGGAAATCCTTGATGTTGTAGATGAAACCGGAGCACCAACCGGTGAAACCGTAGAACGCACAGAGGCGCACCGGGAGGGTGTGCGGCATCGTACATCACATGTCTGGATTGCCCGCAACAGGAACGGACGGATTCAGCTTTTGCTGCAGAAGAGATGTATGCAGAAAGATTCATTTCCGGGCTGCTATGATATTTCCAGTGCCGGACATATACCGGCAGGGGAGGAGTATATTCCTTCGGCAATTCGGGAGTTGAAAGAAGAATTAAATGTGACAGTGCAGGAGTCGGATCTGATTTATTGCGGACAGGTGCATAAGGATGTTGACAGCGAATTTCACAGACAGCCATTTCATGATCACCAGATTTCAAATGTCTATCTGCTCTGGCTGGATCGGGAAGCAGAGGAATTTGAACTGCAGACCGAAGAAATTGAGAGTGTGCGCTGGATGGATTATGCCCAGGTGCGGGGCATGGTGGCTTCGGATACACTTCCAAACTGTATCATCATGGAGGAACTTGATCTGATAGAAAGGCACTTCTTATGATTTTTGAGACACATGCACATTACGATGATGCAAAATTTGATACGGATCGGGAGATGCTGCTTGCGGATTTACCGCAGCGCGGCATTTCACCGGTGATTAATGTAGGGTCTTCCATTGCAACGACAAAGACAACACTTTCGCTGGCGCAGGAATACCCTTTTCTTTATGCTGCGGTGGGCGTACATCCCAGTGACGTGGATGATTTAAATGAGGACACGTATGCATGGCTCAGACAGCAGACAACGCTGCAAAAGACAGTTGCCGTGGGTGAGATCGGACTGGATTATTACTGGGATAAGGAACCAGAGGTACAGCAAAAGCAGCGGTACTGGTTTGTGCGACAGCTTGCACTGGCGCAGGAAGCGGATCTTCCGGTGATTATTCATTCGAGGGATGCTGCAGAGGATACGATGCAGATCATGAAAAAGGCTCGCGAAGACGGAATCAAGGGAGTGATTCACTGTTATTCCTATTCGCCGGAGATGGCGCAGGAATATGTAAAGATGGGATACCGGATCGGGGTAGGTGGCGTCGTGACTTTTAAAAATGCCAGAAAACTCGTTCAGACGGTAGAGGAAATCCCGCTTTCCGCCATTGTTTTAGAAACGGATTGTCCATATATGGCACCGGAACCACACCGGGGAACACGCAATGATTCACGCAACATTCCGTATGTGATTGAAAAGATTGCAAAGATTAAAGGGATTTCCGCGGAAGAAGTGGAGGAAACCACACGGGAAAATGCATTTGCATTGTTTTCGAAAGTACCGCGATAAAAGGGAGAGAATATTATGGATGAGTACGAAGTAATCAGCATTCCGGTTTCGGATGGCACGGAAAAAGAATTTGCCATCATGGATACCTTTACGGTTGAGGGAAAAAGCTATATGGCGGTATCCCTTATTCAGGAAGATGAGATTCAGGAGGGTGTGTATTTATACCGTTATCGGGATGCAGAAGACGGAGATATTGTGGTGGAGCAGATTACGGAACCCGCAGAGTATAAGCGTGTATCCAGGGCATATGAAGCGCGGTAAGGCTGCAAAAGAAGGATGAGAAAGATGAAAAAGTGGAAGGAAAAGCGTGTGGTGGCGGTGTTTTTGACGCTGCTTGTGCTGTTACAGTTTCCGGCAGACTTTGGAAGTGTGGCACATGCTACGCAGAAAAACGAAATCAGGGGAACGATTTCGGTAGCATCCAATATCTCCCAGCAGGATATGTAGCAGTACCTGGATGGGTTTCATAAGAAATATCCTGGTATTGAGGTGAAGTACCAGTCGTATTCGGATTATGACAATGAGGTGTCAAAACAGATTCAGGGTGGGGATTATCCGGATGTTTTATTCGTTCCGGGATCGGTGCCGGGAGCATTTACGACAGGAAAGAACTGCCGTTTCTGTTTGCAATCATGGATATTGATAACTTTAAGTCTGTCAATGATACGCTTGGACACGCCGGAGGAGATGAGGCGTTAAAACTTTTAGCGGATACGATGCGTCTGGTGTTTGGAACACATGTCCTTATGGCGCGGTTTGGCGGAGATGAGTTTGTTCTCTGTATACAAAACCGTGATCAGGAGGGTGTTCAGGCACAGCTGGATAAACTGGTCAGAAGCATGTGTCAGACATTTACATATGGCGGGTGTTCAGTGCCGCTGTCCATCAGCCTGGGTGCTGTGTATATGACGGAGAAAGTTCCTTATGAAAAACTGTTTAAGGAAGCAGACAGTGTATTATATGAGGTAAAAACCCGTGGGAAAAACAGTTTTGAGATTCGGAAAATTTGAAAAATGATATAAAATGAAATCCCGGAGCATGGGAAACGGCTCCGGGATTTTTTCGAAAATGATTAATTTTTATTTGGGATGAATGGGCTGATCGCTCCGGCAAGCTGTGCGACCGGCATGCTCTGCAGCCATACACGTCCCGGTCCGGTGATAACGGTATTAAAGATCCCTTCCCCGCCAAAGAGCATATTTTTGACACCCGGTACAGTCTGGATATCGATGGTACATCCGGCGGTCATTGCCGCGAGATATCCGGTATCAACGACAATCTGCTGTCCCGGTGCAAGCTCGTATTCTTTGATGTGTCCGTCAAATTCGAGAAAGACGGTGCCGTTTCCGGACAGACGCTGCATGATAAATCCTTCTCCGCCGAAGAGACCGCCGGCAATGCGTTTTTGGAAAAAAACAGACATTTCCACGCCTGCAGTTGATGCGAGAAAGGCACTTTTCTGGGCGATAATCTCCTGCCCCGGTGCGATTTCAAATGCACGGATATCTCCGGGAAAGCTGGATGCAAATGCGATCAGTCCGGTGCCGCCCTGCGCGGTGTAGCGGTTGATAAACATGCTTTCACCGGAAAAAGCACGACCGAACATTTTTCCGATTCCGCCGCCTGTTGTGGTTTCCATTTTCATATTTGGGGACATCCACGACATTGCGCCCTTCTCCGTGAGCATGGTTTCGCCGCCCTCTAAGTTACAGATGACGACAGGCATTGGTGCTCCTTCAATTGTATAGTTCATAACTACCTCCCTGATATATTGTTTTTCGTTACAATATCATCTTAACGGAACATGGGGATCTTTTCAAGAAAATGTTTTTGGAATGGAGAGTAAATCATGACAGTGTATTTCGGTGACCGTTTAATGAAAGGAAATTGTAATTACCTTGTCAATCAGTTATACTATATGTAAATATGGCAAAATGATCTGTTTGTTGGAGGTTCATATGGTAAATACTTTGAAATTACCGGTAGGAATTGACAGTTTTGAAAAAATACGCAGGAACGGATTTTATTATATTGACAAGACAAATCTCATAGAACAGATTCTGATGAATTGGGGGGAAGTAACACTGTTCACCCGTCCGCGACGTTTTGGCAAGACATTGAATATGAGCATGCTGAAAAGTTTTTTTGAAATCGGTGCAGATGTTTCACTGTTTGAAGGCTTATATATTACAAAGAATAAAGAACTATGCGATGCGTACATGGGAAAGTATCCAGTGATATTTCTCACGCTCAAAGGGGTGGAGGGGCTGACATTTGCGGATGCGAAGAGGATGCTCGGCACGATTCTTGCCAATGAAATGGACCGGCATTATTATCTCAAAACAAGTGATGCACTTACGGACGAGGATAAGGCATATTTCGCTAAAATGCTTACAGGTACGGATGAGAATATAGAAGACAGCATCCGTAAACTGTCACAGCTTTTATATAAGCATCACGGGAAAAAGGTAGTAATTATCATAGATGAGTATGATGTTCCTCTGGATAAAGCATATCAGAATGGATATTATCGTGAAATGGTTTCTCTGATCAGAGGTCTTTTTGGTCAGGCATTAAAGACGAATGATTATTTACAGTTTGCATTTCTGACGGGATGTCTGCGAGTATCGAAGGAAAGTATATTTACAGGATTGAATAATTTTAAGGTACTTTCTATTATGGATTCCAGATTTGATGAACAGTTTGGATTCACAGATGATGAGGTAAAAAACCTTCTTGCGTCGTATGGTCTGGCTTCACATTTTCCGGAAACAAAGGAATGGTATGATGGCTATCACTTTGGAAATGCGGATGTGTACTGTCCATGGGATGTCATAAATTATGTGGATGAACTTAACTATGATCAAACGGTTGAACCACAGGATTACTGGTCTAATTCGAGTGGGAATGCGATCGTCCGCAGATTGATTGATAAGGCGGATGTGCAGACCAAGGATGAAATTGAGCGTCTGATCGCGGGAGAGTGTATTGAAAAGGAACTTTCACAGGAACTTACGTATGATGAGCTTGATAAAAACATTGGAAATCTGTGGAGCGTACTTTTTACGACCGGATATCTGACAAAACAGGGGCGTACAGCGGATGGAAAGATACGTTTGGCAATTCCAAATAAAGAGATAAAAAATCTTTTTATCAAGAAAATCAGGGAATGGTTCCGGGATACGTCCGCGAATGACGGTAAGAGACTGGAAGAATTCTGCAATGCGTTTTTAGAAAAAAATACAGAAAAAATAGAGCAGCTCTTTGGAGAATATCTTTGGAATACCATAAGTATACGTGATACAGCAGTTGCAAAGGAAAAGAAAGAAAATTTTTACCATGGCATTTTACTTGGGCTTTTGGGATATAAAGCAAACTGGCTTATAAAGTCAAATGCAGAGTCAGGAACCGGCTACAGCGATATTCTTGTTGAGGTGCCGAACAACAGAACAGGAATTGTGATAGAACTGAAATATGCCGGGAATGGAGATCTGGATGCTGCATGTGCCGAAGCTTTGAAACAGATGGAAGAAAAATCATATGTCGATAAGCTGAAGCAGGACGGAATGCGTAATTTTATCAAATATGGAATTGCATGCTTCAAGAAGGATTGCAGGGTTGTGATTGCTGGTTAGCAGGAAGGAAACAAACATGGCAAAAGTAATCATGGTGCAGGGCACGATGTCAAATGCCGGGAAAAGCCTGATCGTTGCAGGACTTTGCCGTATTTTTGCGCAGGATGGATATCGCGTGGCACCGTTTAAATCACAGAATATGGCACTCAACTCCTACATCACCGAAGACGGTCTGGAGATGGGACGCGCGCAGGTCATGCAGGCGGAAGCGGCGGGTGTGAAGCCTTCCGTGCTTATGAATCCCATCCTGTTGAAACCGACCAATGATGTCGGATCACAGGTGATCGTAAAGGGTGAGGTGCTCGGAAATATGCGGGCGCGGGATTATTTTGCGTATAAGAAAAAGCTGGTTCCGACGATCTGCGAGGCTTTTTCGGAGTTGGAAAAGCAGGCAGACATTATTGTGATGGAAGGGGCGGGAAGCCCGGCAGAGATCAATCTGAAATCGGATGATATTGTCAATATGGGGCTGGCAAAACTGGTCGATGCACCGGTGCTTCTGGTGGGGGATATCGACCGTGGCGGCGTGTTTGCGCAGCTTTTGGGAACTTTGATACTTTTAGAAGAGGATGAAAAAGCCCGTGTGAAGGGTCTGATTATTAATAAATTCCGCGGGGATAAGACAATCCTTGATCCGGGAGTGGAGATGCTGGAGGAACGCGGCGGTGTGAAGGTTGCCGGAGTAGTTCCATATATGCATCTTTCCATTGAGGATGAGGACAGTCTGAGCGGTCAGTTGGACAACCATGATGTAGGCGTGATAGATCTGGCAGTGATCCGTTTTCCACGGATCTCCAATTTTACGGATTTTAACGTGTTTGAACGGCTGGAGGGTGTGTCCGTGCGCTATGTTTCTTCGGTGCAGGAACTGGGACAGCCGGATATGATTTTTCTGCCGGGCAGCAAAAATACGATGGGTGATCTGCACTGGATGCGGCAGAACGGTCTGGAAACCGCAGTCAAAAAGCTGGCAGTGCATATCCCGGTCTGGGGGATCTGCGGTGGCTATCAGATGCTGGGGCGTACCATTTCGGACCCACATGGGGTAGAGAATGAGAATTCGCTACGCGAACCGCTCTATCCGGCCCATTGCGAAGCAATTTCTCATGAGCCGGATACAATTGCCGTGGAGCGCATAAAGCGCGACGGGGCACTACCGCTGCGTGGTATGGAACTGATCGACACCGACACGACCCTGATGCCGGAAAAAATGCGTACGCAGACACGTGGAAAATTTGAGAATGTGACCGGTATTTTTTCCACACTTTCCGGATTGGAATTTTCCGGCTATGAGATTCATATGGGAAAGACAACGGTTTCCACCGGGGAACATCAGACGCCACTGGTACAGCTGGCAGATGGCAGAACCGACGGGGTACAGCGCATGAAAAAAGGCAGCGAAGCACCCGGCGTATACGGCAGTTATGTGCACGGCATTTTTGACGATGGAGACATTGCCGTGCGCATAGTACAGGCATTGGCCGACAAAAAAAGGGTGTCATGGAAACCGGAGGCTGGCGGTGATTATCATGCATTTAAGGAACAGCAGTATGACAAGCTCGCACAGGGATTGCGGGAGCATCTGGATATGGAGTATGTATACTCTATTTTGCAGGAGAGCCGGATTTCCTCTTGATTTTTACAATGTTATAGATCCCGACACAAATCAGGACAATGGATAATACCAGAAGAATGGACAGTGGGTATTCGAAAATATAGTGATAGGAATCGGCATATGCACGACCATAGAGATCCATATATTTGAATTGTTCCCATTGACCCAGAAAAGGAAGCACACACAACAGGAAAATTCCGGTTATGGTCATAAAAATAAAGGGAGTTCTTTTAGCAGGATTTTGGATTTTATTTTGGTTTTCTGCTGAAGCATCTGGTTTTTTGAGCATTGTGTCAATTGGAACATGGAATTGCTCACTGATTAAGAGCAGGGTATGGATGTTTGGAACAGAGATTCCCATTTCCCATCGCGATACGGCCTGACGAGTAACGCCTAATGTTTGAGCAAGCTGTTCCTGGGAAAGATGATGTTTTTGTCTTAAATCAAGAAGAATGTGAGCGATAGTTTGATTATCAATTTTGGTTTTATTCATATCAGCACCTCCTTTTTCTTATCATACATTTCATGGCTGAAAGAAGCAAGAAACAGGGAATTGCATTTGCGCAATTTACAATTGCAACAGGAGAAAATATTTGATTACAGGAAAAGAAATGGAGAAACTTAAAATCATTCCACCGGACGCACAGATCTACGCGCAGATAAAAGCAAGCTGGGACAAAATTGCCAAACCGCTGGATGGTCTGGGGCAGTTTGAGACAATGTTTGCGCAGATCGGCGCAATCACAGGAAGCAGCAGCCTTTCCATTGAAAAAAAAGTGATCCTCACCATATGCGCAGACAACGGTATTGTCGCAGAAGGGGTCAGCCAGTCCGGACAGGAAGTGACCGCGGTGGTTGCAGGATTCATGGGGCAGCAGGCAAGCTCGGTTGGCAAAATGGCGCGCCGCGCCGGTGTGGATGTGATCCCGGTCGATATTGGAATCAACACAAAAGAAACGCTGCCGGGGGTGCGCGACTGCAAAGTGATGCAGGGCACGCGCGATTTTCTGCAGGAACCTGCAATGACAGAGGAAGAAGCGTTGCAGGCATTGTCTGTGGGAATTGATCTGGTCCGGGAGTGCAAAGACAAAGGCTATCAGCTGATCGGTACCGGAGAGATGGGAATCGGAAATACGACGACGAGCAGCATGCTTGTGGCGGCACTGACCGGACGCACAGCAGAAGAAGTGACCGGACGTGGTGCCGGATTAAACGACGCGGGGCTGTTGCGCAAGCAGCAGGTCATTGCGCAGGCACTGGAGAAATATGAAAAAGAGATCCGGTCAGCGCATGCACTTTCCATGCTGGCGGCATTCGGCGGTCTGGATATCGCGGGAATGGCAGGTGTATGCATCGGCGGAGCGCTGTATCATGTGCCGGTCGTTCTGGATGGGCTGATCTCATCGGTCGCGGCACTGGTGGCGGAGCGGATCGTGCCGGGTGTGCGGGAATTTGTTCTGCCGAGCCATCTGAGCAAGGAACCCGCGGCAAAATGGATCGCGGAGGAACTGAAACTTCATCCGGTCATAGATGCGGGACTGGGGCTTGGGGAGGGCACAGGAGCCGTGATGCTGTTTTCCCTTCTGGATCTGGCACTGGCACTCTACGAGGATCAGACAACATTTGATACGATGGAAATTGCGCAGTACGAGCGGTATGGGGAAACAGAATGATCACTTTGGTTTTGGGCGGAAGCGGCAGCGGAAAATCGGCTTACGCAGAGCATCTGCTGGATGGAAAAACGAATAAATATTATATCGCAACCATGCAGGTGTACGATGCGGAGGGCGGAAAAAAAGTTGCAAGACACCGGAGACTTCGCGCGGGAAAAGGATTTGTTACGATGGAACAGCCGCGTGATATCGGGGAAGTAGATTTTTCGAAAAGAGCACAGCAAGCCATGGAACCACCGGATCGCGCAGGGCAAAATGTTACGGAACGTCCTCGCTGTGCCCTGCTGGAATGTATGTCCAATCTGGTTGCAAATGAGATGTTTTCCGGTGCGGACATCGTTTCGGAAGATGTGGTTGTCGGACACATATTGCAGGGAATCAAAAACCTTTCCACAAAAGTGGACGAGTTGGTGATTGTCAGTAATAACGTGTTTGAGGATGGCATTTCCTATGATGCGACAACGCAGGCATATATCCGTGCACTCGGACGCATCAATACGGGAGTGGCGGAGCTGGCGGATACGGTGACCGAAGTTGTTGTAGGTATTCCGGTTCCGGTAAAAGAGAGAAAGGAAGCAGGTTATGCACATCATTAGAGGAATCGCGGTGGCGTTTTCCACCTATTCAAAAATTCCGATGCCACAATTTGTGTGGAAAGAAGAAGATATGCGTTACAGCATGTGCTTTTTTCCATGGATCGGGGCAGTGATCGGTGCTATCCTCTGGGGATGGTTTCGGTTGTCTGCGTTATTGGGAATCAGTACGCTTGCATTTATTCTGATATCAGCTGCGCTCCCGCTTATTATCACCGGGGGCTTCCATGTGGATGGGTTTATGGATACCATGGATGCATTGCATTCGTATCAGCCCAGAGAGCGAAAACTGGAAATTTTAAAGGATTCCCACATTGGAGCTTTTTCCGTGATCAAGCTGGCGGAATTCGGGTTGATTTATGTGGCGGCTCTTTCCCAGATTGTGGATTACCGTGCGCTGGAAGTGTTTTGTTGTGGATTTTTCCTGTCCCGCTGCCTGAGTGGTCTGAGCGTGGTCTCCTTCCGTTCCGCAAAAACGGATGGGATGCTCTATCATTTTGCGAGTACCGCACATGAGCGTGGGGTAAAAGGGGCACTTTATGCACAGACGTTGTTGTGTGTACTGTTTATGCTCTGGCTTTCGCTTCTGGCGGGAATTCTGGCGGTGGCGGCGGCATTTGCAGTGTTCGGTTACTATCGCTGGCGCAGTTACAGGGAATTTGGCGGAATCACCGGAGATACGGCGGGATATTTTCTGACGCTGTGTGAGGGGGCAATGGCGGTGGCGGCAGCCGTGTCAGTGTTGATTTGAAAAAGTCGCGCTACTGGTGCAAAAAGGATGATGAATTGGGGTATACTTGAAATTGGTGATTGTGTATGATATAATGCAATCAACAAAGAATGAGGCGATACTTTTACAAGTACACCAAAAACGAACCCCCAGTAGTTGCCGCTACTGGGGGTTCTTCTCATTTTGTATGGTCGAGCATCCATTCAGGTTAATTGCCGCTAATGTTTACTGTCTAATCATTTGCAGATATAATAGGTGACTATACCTGCCACGACAGAAACAAAGAATGAAACGATAGAATCCACAAAATATCTCTCCCTTCTGTTGCCAGAATGGGAGCGACAACAAAAGGAGTATAGCATAAATAGATAAATTTGTCGAAACGTGGTAATATAAAATATCAAGCAATAGGGAGTACATTAATGGAATTATACATTGGCGGCACTGCTCAGGGAAAAAAAGCATATGTAACACAGGTGCGTGGCATCGAGGAAGCACGGATCTGGGACAATTTTGAAGAATGGTTTCGAGAGAAATTGCAGGAAAGTGCCCCGAAGTCTCTATCCCCGGAAGCAGAAAGTATGGCTTATCTGGAAAAACATCCGGATACAGTAATTATCTGCGATGAAGTAGGCAATGGAATTGTGCCGCTTGATTCGTTCGAGCGGGAATATCGTGAGCGGCTGGGACGGCTGCTTTGTGAAATTGCAGCAAAAGCAGAAAGGGTGGAACGGATTGTATGTGGAATTGGACAGAGAATCAAATAGAACTGTATCTAATCCGGCATGGAATGACGCTGGGAAATGTAGAACACCGGTATATTGGCAGACAGACGGATGAACCGCTTTCGGAGGACGGCAGACAGCAGCTGGAGAAAAGAAAAGACCAATGGGCACAGGTATGCAGGACATGGGATATGCCATATGTATTTGTAAGTCCCATGCTTCGCTGCCGGCAGACCGCAGAAATTTTATTTCCGCAAATTCCACAGATCGAAATTGATCCATGGCGTGAAATGGATTTTGGAGAATTTGAAGGAAAGAATTATGCACAGCTGAATGGAGATCCGCGCTATCAGGCATGGATTGACAGTGGTGGAACGCTGGCATTTCCGGGAGGTGAGAGCCGGGAGGCTTTTATCGCAAGATGTGTGGATGGGATGGAGCTGGTTATGGAACAGATCCGGCAGCAGCTGGCATACAGAGCGTGTCCAAAGTGCCGGGAAACGGAAGACAACGGTATGATACAGGAGCCGCTTCCGGTGGCGGCTGTGGTTCACGGGGGTACGATCATGGCGCTGCTTTCGCACTACTGTGGCGGTGATTATTTTTCGTATCAGGTAAAAAATGCCGAGGGCTATCATCTGCGCCTGTCCTTACAAGAGAATAAAATGGAGTTAAAAGAAAAAGTATGAGTTATCATTTCTTTGCGATGTTTCTTGGGTTTGTGCTGGATCTGTTGTTTGGCGATCCGCACTGGCTGCCCCATCCGATCCGTCTGATTGGTAATCTGATCGCATCACTGGAAAAACTGAATAAAAAGGAACTGTCAGACACAAAAAAATTTCTGCGCGGGTTTGCGATGGTTGTGATTGTTATCGCATGGACAACCGGTGTAACTGCCGTTATCCTTGAGGGGGCATACGGGCTGCATCCGGCGATTGGCTGTGCCGTGGAAGCCATTATGACCTATCAGATTCTTGCTACAAAGTGTCTGAAAGTGGAAAGCATGAAGGTATATGAGCAGCTGCAAAAGCAGAATCTGCCGGCAGCGCGAAAGGCAGTGTCCATGATCGTTGGGCGTGATACGGAACAACTGGATGAAACAGGTGTGGCAAAGGCAGCAATTGAGACCGTTGCGGAAAATGCATCCGACGGTGTGATTGCGCCGATGATTTATCTGGCAGTCGGCGGACCGGTGCTTGGATTTGCCTATAAGGCGGTGAATACCATGGATTCCATGGTGGGATATAAGAATGAAAAGAACTTGTATTTTGGAAGATTTGCGGCAAAGCTGGATGATGTGGTAAATTTCATCCCATCCCGCGTGGCGGCACTGCTTATGATCGTGGCAAGCTTCCTTCCGGGGAAGCGTTTTAGCGGGACCGGGGCATGGAAGATCTGGAGAAGGGACAGCCGGAAACATGCCAGCCCGAATTCTGCGCAGACCGAGAGTGCCTGTGCGGGAAGCCTTGGCATCCAGCTGGCAGGGGATGCCAGTTATTTTGGAAAGACTGTAAAGAAACCGACGATAGGGGATGCCCTGCGTCCGGTGAAACCGGAAGATATCCGGTGTGCGAATGTGCTGTTGTACCGGATGGCATTCCTTGGCATGGCCGTTTGCCTGTCACTTTTGTATTTTCTGTAAACATTAAAAAGCCGGACGTTGTGTAAACAGCGTCCGGCTTTTTGGCAGACAGAGTTATCCGAGTTCTTTGTGCTCTACGGAATCTTTCATATCTTCTGCAAGCATGTAAATATTCTCCAGAACTTTTTTACAGCCCTTCATATTGTCCACCGTGGAATCTGCCATACGCAGCCCTTCGGTGGAAGAGGCAGCCACTTCCTCACCGGTGGCGGAGAGGTGGGTAATATTATCGGAAATAACATTCGTGGCATCAAGGATTTTCTGGATATTTTCTTCTGCCGTATGGATATCTTCCATCAGGCGTTCAACGGTTTCACCGACATTGCCGAATTTCTCCCGTGTATTTTCAATCAGTTCGTTCTGCTTTTCTACGGAAGCAACTGAGTTTTCGATACTTTCGTTGGCACGTTTTGTGTCATCGTTTAATTTGTCGATAATTTCTGTAATGTTGGCAGAGGCATTTTTTGTCTGTTCGGAAAGCTGGCGGATTTCATCGGCCACCACAGCAAACCCTTTTCCGGCTTCCCCAGCACGCGCAGCCTCAATGGAAGCATTTAAGGCAAGCAGATTTGTCTGGTTGGAAATTTCAATAATGGATCCGACAAAGCTCTGGACATCCTCGACTTTTGAAGTCAGGCTCTGGATGACCTGTACCGTGATATTGCTGGCTTCTTCCACGTTCTGTGCCTGTTCCTTTAATTCCAGGACGACCTGTGCACCGGATTTTACAGTAGCATCCGTTTCATGTGCGGCTTCAATCATCTGGTGGATGCCGGCTTCTGCCGCATCGGTGTTGCCCTGAATATTGGAACACATAACCGCCTGTTTCTGGATGGCTTCAGCGGTGCTTTCGGTGCTGTCTGCAATTTCCTGAATAGAACTGTGGCTGACCTCAATACTGTTTTCCAAACTGTCAAGCACAGTCATTGCTTCTTCAAAATGCCGGGAAATATTTTCGGCAACGAGAAGCATCTGATCGTGGTTTTTCTTCTGCTTATCCGCAGCTTCTGTAATTTCCGTCATGTTTTCATCAAAGAAAAGCACAAGCATCCGTGTAATACTGATAGAAGCGTATGCAACAAGAAGCAGGACAAACAGTGCCAGCACCTTGTTGGCCAGTGCAGCAGATGCGTGTGGGGCAAAACTGAGCATCAGACGAACGATATTTACCAGCAGAAATACGCTGTTTATTATTTTCATAAGCCGTTCATCCAGATAAACCATGGCGGCAATAATGAGGGGAAGCGCGTAAGCCCATGTCCCTTCCGTGGTATTTAGTAAAGCAACAGCTGCATAACCGACCATCATGGCGGTTGTCAGGATGATGGCACAGGTGTGCGTTTTCTTTCGGGTCAGATAGCCCAGTGCGGAAAGGATAATCACACCGACCGAAACCAGACACTGGATCATAATCCGGACAAAGTGGTCCCCGTGGCTGGCCGCCAGTGCAGCAAGCATGGTCAGCGTGATATAGGAAAAGATAATGGTGACAGCGAGAAATACCCGCTTGTTGGCTCGTAAATACTGTTTTTCGTTCATGTAATGTTCTCCTTCTGCCAAATATGCAAAATCGTTAAATTGTATAATAATCATACCTCTCATAAATACCGTTTGTCAAAGGAAAACAGACAAAAAACAGACTTTGTGGATTATTTGCCAAAAAACAGTTTTAAATCATCTTCTACGGTACCAATTCCGGCAATGCCAAACGTGTCCGTGAGGATCTTTGCCACATTCGGGGAAAGGAATGCCGGAAGGGTCGGTCCCAGGTGGATATTTTTTACACCCAGTGCCAACAGTGCCAGCAGCACAATCACTGCTTTTTGCTCATACCATGCAATGTTGTAGACGATCGGCAGATCGTTGATATCATCGAGACCGAATACTTCCTTCAGTTTCAGGGCAATCACAGCCAGAGAGTAGGAATCGTTACACTGTCCGGCATCAAGGACACGCGGTATTCCGTTGATATCGCCGAGATTCAGTTTATTATATTTGTATTTGGCACAGCCGGCAGTCAAAATAACCGCATCTTTTGGAAGTGCTCTGGCAAAATCCGTATAGTAATTGCGGGAGTTTGCCCGTCCATCGCATCCTGCCATGACGACAAATTTTTTGATCGCGCCGGAGTTGACGGCCTCAACAATCTGGCTGGCAAGTGCAAGTACCTGATTGTGGGCAAAGCCACCAATGATTTCACCGTGCTCGAGTTCTTCCGGAGCAGAACAGTGTTTCGCCTGTTCGATCAGTGCCGAGAAATCCTTCTGTGCACCGATTTCGCCATCAATGTGTGTGCATCCCGGATAGCCGGCAGCACCGGTGGTGTACAGCCGGTCTTTGTAGCTGTCCTTTGGTGGAACAATACAGTTGGTCGTCATCAGAATTGGTCCGTGGAAACGTTCAAATTCTTCTTTTTGTTTCCACCATGCATTTCCGTAATTTCCGACAAAGTTCGGATATTTTTTGAATGCCGGGTAGTAGTGGGCAGGAAGCATTTCTGAGTGTGTATACACATCTACACCGGTTCCCTGTGTCTGTTCCAGAAGCATTTCCAGATCTTTTAAATCATGACCGGAGACAAGAATTCCCGGATTTTTTCCCACACCGATATTCACTCTGGTAATTTCAGGATTGCCATAGGCACCGGTATTTGCAGTATCGAGCATCGCCATGCCTCTGACACCATAGTTTCCGGTTTCCAGTGTGAGTGCGACCAGGTCATCGGCTGTGAGGGAATCATCCAGTGTTGCAGCGAGTGCCCGCTGCAGGAAGGCATCAATTTCCGGATCATCCGAAAGCAGTACATTGGCGTGCTTGGAGTAAGCGGACAAACCTTTTAATCCGTAAGTGATCAGTTCACGCAGACTGCGGATGTCCTCGTCTTTTGTGGAGAGAACCCCTGCCTCTTTTGCCTTGGCAAAGAGCACATCATCCGATGCGTCAGAGCCATCGTTTGTTTTTATATCCCAGAAAGCAGCTTCCGGCAGACCTGAGGTATCTTTTACCTGTAAAATGAGTGTGCGGCGCACGGACAGAGTGTTATGAATCCGTGCGATGATCGCCTCATTGTCGAAGTTGGCATTTGTGATGGTGGTAAACAGATTCCAGGTGATCAAGTGGTTGGTTTCTTCTGAAACCTTTGTTCCTTCTTTGCGCAGCTGGGTTGTGACCGCGGATAATCCCTTGCTCACATAGACGAGCAGATCCTGCATAGCTGCTACTTCCGGCTTTTTGCCGCAGACACCCATCTGGGTACAGCCGCTGCATCCTGCGGTTTCCTGACACTGATAGCAAAACATTTTATGTTCCATAATAAGATACTCCTTTGATTTTATTTTGTAAGCAAGAAGTAATTTATCAGAAAGCAGATGGAAAATATGTTGTTAAAACCACAATTGACGAGAAAATGAACTGGTGATAAATGGGAATATGCAGTAAAATAGGAAAAAGAAAAGCTACAGGAAAATCATATGGGGGATTACAGATGATGAAAGAATATATTATGGCACTGGATCAGGGAACGACAAGTTCCCGCTGTATCCTGTTTGATCATGCAGGAAAAATCGTCACGATGGCACAGAAAGAATTTACACAGATTTACCCGCAGCCGGGCTGGGTAGAGCAGAATCCGAGGGAAATCTGGTCCTCCCAGATGTCGGTTGCCATAGAGGCAATGGCGAATATCGGGGCATCATCCAAAAATATCCGTGCCATTGGCATCACAAACCAGCGCGAAACCACAATCGTCTGGGATAAAAAGACCGGGGAACCCGTATACAATGCGATCGTCTGGCAGTGCCGGCGCACGGCAGAACAGATTGATGAACTGAAAGAAAAAGGATATGGACCGATGCTGCAGAAGCGGACAGGCCTGGTGCCGGATGCTTATTTTTCCGCAAGCAAGATCGCATGGATTCTTGATCATGTGAAAGGCGCGCGCGATGCTGCAGAAAAAGGGGAACTTTTGTTTGGCACGGTGGATACATGGCTGATCTGGAATCTGACCAAGGGGGCGGTGCATGTCACGGATTATACGAATGCGGCAAGAACCATGTTGTTTGACATACACAGATGCTGCTGGGAGGAAGAGATATTAGAGCTGTTTCGCATTCCCAAAGAAATGCTGCCGGAAGTGCGGCCGTCGAGTGGTTTCTTCGGAGAGACACAGGAGCAGATTTTTGGCGGTAAAATTCCTGTGATGGGTGTGGCAGGAGACCAGCAGGCAGCATTGTTCGGACAGTGCTGTTTTGAAAAAGGGGATGTAAAAAATACCTATGGAACCGGTTGTTTTCTTTTGATGCATACCGGAAAGGAACCAATCATTTCCAGACATGGACTGCTTACGACCATTGCTGCGGGTACTGCAGGGGAAGTGGAATATGCACTTGAGGGAAGTGTTTTTGTGGCAGGGGCGGCCATCCAGTGGCTGAGGGACGGGATGCGTATGATCCGTACCGCAGGACAGTCCGAGGAATATGCCAAGAGAGTCCCGGATTCCAATGGTGTTTATATTGTTCCTGCATTTGCCGGCATGGGGGCACCGTATTGGAATCCGTATGCGCGCGGAACGATTGTCGGGCTGACACGGGGATGCAAAAAGGAACATTTTATCCGTGCGACATTAGAGTCTATTGCCTATCAGGCGAAAGATGTCATTCACGCCATGGAAGAGGATGCCGGCGTGACGCTGAACGGTCTGCGTGTGGACGGAGGAGCCAGTGCAAATAACATGCTTGTACAGTTTCAGGCAGATATCATTGATGCGGCAGTACTTCGACCGGAATGTATTGAGACAACAGCACTCGGAGCGGCATATCTGGCAGGACTTGCGGCAGGTTACTGGAAAGATAGGGATGAAATCCGGGAAAACTGGCAGCTGGGACGAAGGTTTGAACCGGTAATGGACTCAGGGGAGCGCAAAAAGCTGCTCAGGGGATGGCAGAGAGCCGTGCGGTGCGCACGGCTCTGGGCAGAAGATGGGGAATAATGAGATTTATTTGTTTAATTCCGTTTTGATATTTTCGATCAATGGATCAGCCTGTTCCATCATATTGGAAATGTCCTCATAGATAAATCCCTTTTCTGTCATCAGGCTCTTTAAGCCGTCAATATCGGACTGAACCTGGGCATAACGGGTTTCATGGGCTTCCATGTCTTCCCGGAGCTGATCCACCTGTCCGCTGCAGTTTTCCACAACCTCATTGATGCCGCGGTGAACATTTTCTACGCTGGACACAGAATCGTTGATATGGGAAAAGACATCTTCGGTTGTGTCCATCTGTGTGCGGGAAGCATCCAGTGCATCCTGTACATCCAGCAGAGAATGCGTCAGATTTTCGGAGCTTGTCTGCAAACCTTCCATACTTTTGTTTACATCACCCACCAGTTCTTTGATGCCAATGGAAAGTTTTGTGACTTCATCTGCAACAACGGCAAATCCTTTTCCGTGTTCACCGGCACGGGCCGCTTCGATGGAAGCATTTAATGCCAGCAGGTTGGTCTGGTTTGCAATGCCGACAATGTTTTGCATGGTTGCATGGATTTCATCAAAGCGGGCCTGAAATTCATCGTAGATTTTATGAATCTCTGCGAACTGCGTTTCCACTTTGGCAGAGCTTTCTTTCAGATCACGGATATCCTGCATGGCATCATCGGATACGCTGGTCACATCGGTGATTACATCCGTAAATTGGCCGGAAATTTCTCCGATTTTTCCGAATTCTTTTTGAAGGGAATCAACAGCTTCGCGGATCGAGGCATTGTGTTCAATGACATCGGTGTAAGAGTCTTTTACTTTATCAATCTCACGCACGGTCTTGATCTCTTCTTCTACGAGAGATTCCTTTTTGTCAATGACAAAATGGCTGAGAAAAGACATGGATGTCAGACAGTCTTCTATTTTCTTTTTATTGGAAACCTGTGGAACAGGTGTTGCGGTTCCTGTGGTTTTCTTTTTTCCAAACATAAAAAGTTCCTCCTATTCAAATACCACGCAGACCATCGTCTGGTTTACATGCTGGTTATTATACTGTTCGCCACCGCCGACAATGCCAAGGTGTGGTCCGAGAGAGGCCATGTCTTTTGCATATGTAGAAAAATATCCCTCTTTTTCGTAGAGCAGATACCGGTAGATACAGTCAATGGATAAAACCAGGGAAATATGGGATGCGTCCTGCTGGATCTGCTGGCGTGTCTGCTGTTCCGTTGCTTTGTAGTCACCGAGGCTTAAGAAATAAATGCAGTCGTTTTTATTGATTCGTTTGTAGTTGGTCAGTGTGCCGTCTGTATCCATTCCGTTCATGGAAGAGATAAAAACCTGATTGCCCACCGCACGTCCCATAGGATTGACCAGTACGTTGTCAACGATTTTATCACGGGGAATGCCAAGTTCTGCGCTGTATACGTCTGCCGCGGGTTTACCGTCAAGTTCGATGAGTGCTTTACGGGACACATCGACTTTTGTGGCAAAGTGACTCTGAGCCGATGTTTTTTCATAGATGTTTTCTTTGTATACACGTATTTTTCCGGTTGTATTTTTGATCAGTGCATAGACGCAGGCATCTTCATATAATTCTCCGTTATATGCAACGACCGGAGGTTTGCCGTCTGGGACACCGAAAACGGTGCCTCCTGCCAGATGGATGCCCTTTGTTTCCAGACAGGATGTAAACGTGGTTACCAGCTTTTCTTCGGAGCCGGTACAATATTCCACGCATACCGTATCGTCTGTGCCGGGAGAAATCTCTGCAATCTGCTTCAGAAGCTGCGTTGTGCCCGCAACCGGACAACGGCTGGCTTCGGTGATGATACCACAGCGGATCTTCACATCAGAAAAAAATCCAAGAACCGCAAGACCGGAATCATCCACCTGTCCGTTTACGAGTCTGGTTCCGATCGTTCCGATACACGGAGTATCCGGAAAAAGTTCTTTTAAGCGTGAGGCAGTTTCTTTGAAATGTTCATAAGAAGCCATAAAAAGAATTGCACTTGGGGATGTAAGTCCCTGTACTGCCTGATGCACGGCAGCTTCCGGCTGTCCCACACCTGTGCCGATGAATGTTTTCATGGAAAATTCCCCCTTAAATCTAATCTGTTTTTCTTATAGTATATTTTTTTTGATTTAAAATAGCAACAGAATTTTATGTTTTCACCGACAAAAATGATTTTTTTCTTGCACTTGTTTCCTGTTTTGCGTATAATTTTTAATGTGCGCGTACAAAGCACATTTGTACGCAGGAAAAGCCTTTTGAAAAAGGAAAATAAGGAGAAAAATTATGTGGACAACAATCAATGCATTTTTAAAGACCGTGGACAACTTCGTCTGGGGAGTTCCGCTTATGGTATTGATTCTCTGCGGTGGTATCTTACTGACCGTGCGTCTGGGAGTCCTGCAGATGCGCAGGCTTCCGCTGGCACTCAAGTGGATGATCAAAAATGAAGAGGGCGGCAAGGGAGAAATTTCCAGTTTTGCGGCGTTATGTACGGCACTGAGTGCGACGATCGGTACGGGAAACATTGTCGGCGTGGCAACTGCGGTATGCGCAGGCGGCCCGGGGGCATTGTTCTGGATGATTGTGGCGGCATTTTTCGGAATGGCAACAAAATTTTCCGAAGGATTACTTGCCATCAAATACCGTGTAGTTGACAAAGACGGACACAGTCTGGGTGGTCCGTTCTACTATATTGAACAGGGAATGGGATCGAAATGGAAATGGCTTGCAAAGATTTTTGCCTTTTTTGGAGTCTGTGTAGGTCTGTTCGGAATCGGAACCTTCAGCCAGGTGAACGGTATAGCCAGTGCCATCCAGAACTTTTTTGACCCGAATAAGGTTCATACCATGGCAATTCCGGGAATCGGAACTTATTCCTGGACGGTTGTAATCGCTTCCCTGATCCTTGCATTTTGTGTGGGTGCCGTGCTGATTGGCGGAATCAAGCGTATAGCAAGTGTCAGCCAGATTGTTGTTCCGTTTATGGCAGTTGCATATTTTGTATTTGCATTGATTTTAATTATCTGTAATATTACAAAAGTCCCTGCAGCGGTTGTTACGGTTGTGCAGGGCGCATTTCATCCGCGTGCAGTCACCGGTGGTGTGGTAGGCAGTATGTTTGTTGCCATGCAAAACGGTGTTGCAAGGGGCATTTTCTCAAACGAGGCAGGACTTGGTAGTGCGCCGATCGCAGCGGCAGCAGCACAGACACATGAGCCGGTGCGTCAGGGACTTGTCAGCATGACAGGTACATTTATTGACACGATTGTGATCTGTACACTGACCGGACTTTCCATTGTACTGACCGGAGCATGGCAGGTGGATGGACTCGAGGGCGTTCAGGTTACTACATATGCGTTCCAGAACGGACTTCCGTTCCCTCATGTGGTATCTTCTTTTGTCCTGATGATGTGTCTGGTATTTTTTGCCTTTACAACGATTCTTGGATGGGATTATTACAGTGAGAGATGTCTGGAATATCTGACCGGTGGAAATATGAAAAAAGTAATGGTGTTCCGTTGGATTTATATTCTGGCAGTATTTATCGGACCGTATATGACGGTAAGTGCTGTCTGGACGATTGCCGATATTTTCAATGGTCTGATGGCACTGCCGAATATGATTGCGCTGTTTGCTTTAAATGGTGTGGTTGTATATGAGACAAAGAAATTTTTTGAGGCTGGTAAACATAAAAAATGAAAATATATTTAATCAGGCACGGAGAAACGGACTGGAATCATATCAACCGTTTTCAGGGAAGGGAAGATATAGAACTGAATGCGGCAGGAATTGCACAGGCAGTACGCTGTGGGCAGACGCTGCAGGGACTGGGGATAGAAGCTGTGTATACAAGCCCACTGAAACGTGCACACTGCACAGGGGAGGAGATTGCTGCACAGATCGGGTTAAGCAGAGACGGTGTAGAGCCGATGCAGGAGCTGATTGAGCGGGATCTTGGTCCGTTTTCCGGACAACTGGTAAAAGATAAAAAAGAGTATTTTGCACTTGCGGCAGGCGACCATGTCGAAGGAATGGAGCCGTTTGCCGATGTGCAGAAACGCATGGAGCGTGCGATAGGGCTTCTTGCGGCAACGGGGCATCAGGCAGTGGCTGCGGTATCCCATGGAGCGGCAATCAATGTGCTTCTGGCAGGGCTTACGAATCATGAGATCGGAACCGGAAAGACAAGACTCTACAATGGGGCAATCAATGTGATTGAAGGGTCACAGACCGGAGAATTTCATGTCCTGCACTGCAATCTGCCGCCGGATGATCCCAAGACACGGCAGATTCTGCTGCAGGATCGGTAAAGCAGATTTTATCATGCAGCTATAGATACAGGAGGACAGGATGGGATACGAGCGGCTGGAAAAAAGTCTGACGGACACGATCAAAGAGGAACAGGCAAAACTGGGATTTCGAAAAGAAGCCATCCGGTTATACTATCCCCTGTCCTCTCTGAATCACTTTTTTGACGTGCAGGAGGGAGAAGAACAAATGCTTCATCGCCTGCAGCATCTGCCGGAAACCTGGCCGGAAAAACTCGGGGATGTAGGTGTGACGGCAAAAAAAGAGCGTTTCTGTTTTTATATTCCGGAACAGGGAAGTGTATATGTCCATGAGCATGAAAAGCCGGATGAATTTATCCGGGAACTGGTGGAACTGGTTGGCAGGCATGGCTGTACCATGCAGGAGATCCGGGAACTGTTCTGTAAACATTCGTCCCATGTGGAATGTCAGAAGATCGAAAATGGGGAATTCGACTGGATGTTCCGGTTTGCGGAGGATGAGGAAGATCCCTATTATTATTGTTTTAAGGATGAGGGAATCCATATCATTTACCATCGTTTTTTGCCGGAGGATTACAGGGAGTTTGGAGTCTGATGAAAACAGACACAGGTAAGGCAGCGGATCAGCAGGGAGAGAATTATGGCACAGACAATATTACTTTTTCGTATAAACCGGGATAAATACGCAGTGATTCAGAATGTATGCAGGACATTAGGCATTCGTATCATAGATGTTGCCCGCAAGGATTATTCCCAGAAACTGGGCACGCTGGCGCAGATACAGGGATTTACCAGAGAGGCAAAAAAATATGACGGTCCGGAATTTCCGGCAGAAATGCTGATTTTTTCGGAAATGAATTCGGATCAGGTGGATGCATTTCTGGCAGAATATAAAAAGGCGGGTGTGGAACCAATTGCACTAAAAGCTGTAATCACAGGCAATAATATTTTCTGGACAGCAGAGAGGACGCAGAAAGAATTGTTGCGGGAACATTTATTTATGAGCAATATTTACAAAAGCAATATGTGATTTGCACAAAAATTTTACGTTATTTTTGTTGAATACTACCAAAGACGGTGTTATAATGTATACAAGAAATGAGAAAATCATTTCGAACATATCAGCCCATATGACATAAGATAATTGAGAAGGGCGCACACCAAAATAAAAAAGGAGGTGTATCGATGATGTATGCAATCGATCCAACCATGTCCTTTGCTCAGGTAGTTCAGTATTACAAGGATTACGTGAAACGGACGAAGAGCTACGGACGCAAACCGGTATCCTTCCTGCGATTTGTAACAGGCAGATACTAAAATCGGATGATCCGGTGGCAAAGAAGCCGCCAGCTCACCCGATTTTTTTGTTTATACCACAGAAAAGCCACCCCACATCTGACGCTTTTGCGGCGAAACAGATGTGGGGTTTTTATTTCCCTGACAAGTCAAAATTCATATAGCAATTTTTGACCATTAAAAAATCAGAACATAAAATCTTGCCCGTCAGGTCATTTCATTGTAAGGAATCCGTTGTTCCAGAGAGTGTGTCAGCCCCCTTTGCCTGTTAAAATAGACTCATCAACAACAGAGAGATCAGTCAAAGGAGGATACAAACAAATGAGTAAAGTAAAGGTAGCAATCATTGGATGCGGAGGAATTGCAAATCAGAAGCATTTTCCAGCACTTAAAAACAATTCCGATTTAAACGAGATCGTTGCTTTCTGTGATATCAAAATCGAGCGTGCGCAGAAGGCAGCGGCAGAGTTCGGAGTACCGGGTGCACAGGTGACAGCTGATTATCGCGAGGTACTTGCAAATCCGGCAGTTGAGGTCGTACATATCTGTACACCAAACGTATCACACAGTGAAATCGCAATTGCAGCATTTGAGGCGAAGAAGCATGTATATTGTGAAAAGCCAATGTCTCACAGTACCGTGGAAGCGGAAAAGATGGTGGAGGCATGGAAGAAATCCGGCATGCAGTTTACGGTAGGCTACCAGAACCGCTTCCGTCCGGAGGTACAGAACCTTCACACAGCATGCCAGAAGGGTGATCTGGGAGATATCTATTATGCAAAGGCACATGCCGTAAGACGAAGAGGAGTTCCGACTTGGGGTGTATTTATGGATAAGGAAGCACAGGGCGGCGGACCACTCATTGATATCGGAACACATGCACTGGATATTACCTTATGGTGTATGAACAATTACGATATTGACAGCGTATCTGGTTCTGTTTTCTACAAGCTGGGAGGTTTAGAACAGGCAACCGAGGGCAACCTGTTTGGACCGTGGGATACAAAGACCTATGAGGTAGAGGACTCCGCAATGGGCTTTATCAAAATGAAAAATGGCGCAACTATCTCCTTAGAAGCAAGCTGGGCACTCAATATTCTTGAATCCAGAGAAGCCTCTACAACACTCTGTGGTACCGCAGCAGGAGCTGAGATTCATTCCGGTATGAGCTACAGCAAGAATGAGCTGATTTATAATAGAGGACGAAACGGACAGCTGATGGAAGAAAAACTCTCCCCGGTAGGCGGTGTTGCATACTTCGGCGGTGGTGGCGGAGAAGAAGGCACGATTGATAACAGGCAGTGGTTAGAGGCAGTCAAAAATGGCACACAACCACTTGTAAAACCAGAGGAAGCACTTGCCGTAACTAAGATTTTAGATTCGATCTATCAGTCTGCGAAGGCAAATAAGGAAATCAAATTCTAAAGAAAAGGAGAGGGAGAACATGGGATTTGCGATGCGAATGAATTTTGTGGATGTTGTCGTAAGTGACAGCCTCAAGCATTATTATGTAGATGGTAAGAAAATGGGATATCAGTTTGATATCCGTCTGAGCTACTATCGTGGACATTTTCTTTCTGTCATTGATGAATTTAAGGTAAAGGTGGACGATTTTGAAGTACCGGCGGAGCGGATCAAGTTCTGCATCAACGGAAAAGAATTCAGTCCGGTAGAGTTCGATAAATGTTATACGGAATTCTGGCGGGTGATTGAACCGGCTACGATTAAGGTGATTTATCCGGGAGGACTTCCGGAGGGCGAGCATAAGATTGATGTTACGTTGTTTTTCCGATCCCCATATATGCCGATCGGGCCGGATCACAGATACATGCCGGTAGACAGCTGCGGAACCAAAACCATGGCAATTACAGATTAAGGAGGAAAAGAAAATGTCAAAAGTTAAAACAGGAATTACTTTATTTTCACTGGGCACTCCTTATTTGAAAGGAGAACTGGATTTGGAGGGCGTAATCCGCACAGCAGCGGAGCTTGGCGCAGAAGGCTACGAGATCGTGGCAACACAGATGATTCCATCCTACCCGTTTGTCTCGGATGAATTCGTGGAATTTATCAACAAATGCAAGGAGAAATATGGCATCGGACCGATCTGCTATTCGGCAAATATGGATCGGGGAATGTTAAAGGATCGCGATCTGACGGAAGATGAGATGGTGGCGCGTGCGATTACCGATATCATGTCTGCCAACAAACTTGGCTGTACCGTGATGCGCGAGCAGTATCTACTTTCCCCGGAGGGCTTGAAACGGATTGCACCATACGCAGAGGCTTATAACGTTCATGTGGGAATCGAAATTCATAATCCGGAAAGTCCGATCACACCAGCCATTATGGATTATGTGAAGGTCATCGAGGAAACCGGAAGCAAATACATCGGTTTTGTACCGGATTTTGGATGCTTTGCAATCAAGCCAAACAAGCCGTATTGGGACAGAGCACTCGCAGCAGGCGCAACCGAGGAGCAGCTAAACAAGTGTGCACAGCTTCGCTACGATGAGGTTCCATTGGAGGAGGCCATGAAGATTATGGCAGAGGATATCGAAAAATGTCCAGCATTGGGAGGTACCTTAAACAGCATGTATGGCTTCGTCCAGTTCAGAAAGAGCTGCACAAAGGAATTGGAGGGCTTGAAAAGGATTCTGCCGTATTGCTTTGAGATGCACGGAAAATGTCATTATGTCGATGAGAATCTTCACGAAGTGTCAATTCCTTATGAGGAGATCATTCCGGTGGTTGCAGCATCTGACTATGACGGCTTTATCGTCACCGAGTATGAGGATGAGGGTGGTTATGATGCGATTGAGCAGACAACACGTCATGTAGCAATGGTGAAAAAGTTATTGAACCAGTAATGAGATAAGATAGAATAGGAATCAAGATCAGTTTGATGAAAAAACGCATACGGTGTGGCATCACCGTATGCGTATGGAATGAATACTACCGTGAAGCAGTTTATTCATAACCTTGTTTCATTCTAATTCCTGAACGGGGGATATGTCAAGCGGGTGTTGGGAATGGGGGAATCTATGAATACATCAGAAAAAAGATTGTCAAAATTGACATTGTTTGCCTATGGAATGGGCGATTTCGCCAGCAATCTCTGCTGGACCTTTATAGGAAGTTATCTTTCTGTATTTTATACCGATGTGGTTGGAATGGCTCCAGCTATTGCGTCAGCAATCATGCTGATTGCAAAAATCTGGGATGGTGTAAACGATCCGATGTTTGGTGCAATTGCAGAACGCACCAATACCAAGAGGGGACGCTTCCGCCCGTATATTCTGTTCGGAGCACCGATTCTGGCTGTGTTGTCCGTTCTAGCATTTACCACGATAGGGAGGGGAAATGCGGCAGTTATTTACGCGGCAATTACATATATTGGATGTGGCATGGCTTATACGGTTGTAAACCTTTCTTACGGTTCCTTGTCTACCGTTATGACAACGAATCCGGAGGATATTGCGCAGCTGAACAGTTGGAGAATGATGGGAACGAATTTAAGCTCTGTTCTGCTCAATGCGATTACCGCGCCGCTTTTGATGAAATTTTCCGGCGGCTCAGAAAGCTACACCGCAGGCGCCTACACAAAGGTGGCAATTTTATTTGCGATCTGTGCTTTGCCATTGTTCTATTTTGTATATGTAAACTGCAAGGAAACCATCAAGCCGGTAGCAGGTGCTACCAAGGTATCCGTTGGAACAAGTATCAAAACAGTATTATCAAATAAGCCTTTAATTTTAGTGTTCTTTATTCAACTTCTGGCAATGACCGCATTTTTCGGTCGTATGGGAGTGGTGATTTATTACCTGATGTACAATGTGCAGCGGTATGACCTGATCGCAGCGTTTATGTCTTTGCCATCGTTATTTACCGTTATAGGAATCTTTCTGACCAAGAATTATATCGTAAAGATCGGAAAGAAAAAGATGGCAGCGATCGGCTATATCGGAGCAGCAATTTCCCTGATCCTGATTTTTATCATTGGAAAAACTGCCGGATATACAAATATTCCACTGTTGCTGGGACTGCATTGTGCCTATGGTTTCTTCTGCTTTTCCTTCCCGATTCCGATGGCGATGGTTCCGGATGCCATCAATTATCAGGAAGACCGGACAGGCGTGCGTTCCGATGGAATTTCCTATGCAACGGTTTCACTTTCCACGAAGTTTGGCTCTGCCTTTGGCGTATCGGGTGCGCTTCTGATCATGGGAGCAACTGGCTATATTGCCAATGCACAGCAGACCGCAGCAGCACTCAATGGAATCAATGTGACAGTCAACCTAATCTTTGGTATCATGTATCTGTGCTGTCTGATTCCGTTGGCAATGTATCCGCTGAATGAAAAGAAAAGTGGAGAAATTATCGAAAATCTCCAGAAAAAGCGTGCACAGAGAGATGAAAAATAATATAATCTAGGAAAGGAACAATTCAAAAAAACAGACTCTGACAGAATTTGCCCCAAGGCGTTCAGTCAGAGTTTTGTGCATGCATACAGGACGGGGAAAAACAATGGAGAGGCATTTCAAACAGGAAAAATTAAAAATTGAGGTGTTAAATATCAGAGAGGAGCGGGAGCATTTTCATCAGGATATCGAGTTGTTGTTTGTGCTTGAGGGAACGTTAGATGTGGCGATGGGAGAGCAGACAACGCATATGCAGCCGGAGGATATTCTGGTCATCAATGCAAACAAGAGGCATTGTCTAAAGGGCAGCCCGGACATTCTTTTTGCCCGGCTTTACATTACTTATCAGTTGGTGAGTGATATTTTCGAAAGTACCGATATCATTTTCTGGTGTGACTCCACCAAGGGCGATACGGATCGCTACCGGGAGATGAGGGAAACACTGAAAAAATTATTGAATCATTATCTTAGCACTCGAGGAGGGGTGGCGAATTTCGGGCATATTGCATTGTGCTACCAGGTCATGGATCTCTTGTCCTCCTATTTCCTTGTCCGTACCGGTGACCGGCATTTAGAGGATGGAGCAGACCGCTTCGAAAACCGCTTATCCCAGATCAATAATTATATCCGGGCAAATTACAACCAGTCGATCAGTTTAAACGATCTTGCCAGCCAGCTCTATCTTTCGGTCGGCTATCTCTCGCGCTTTTTTAAGAAAAACTACGGGATGAATTTTGCTGCATACTTAGCAAATGTTCGGTTGTATCATGCAGTCGATGACCTGTTGTATACCGAGCAGCCGGTCACAAGAATTGCATATGACAATGGATTTTCCAATGTCACCGTGTTTAATAAGGCGTTTAAGGCGGCATATGGAGAGACGCCATCTGCGTTCCGTAAGCAGGCAAAGGTGAAGGAGTGGAATGCCCAAAAAGAGGAGAACGATCAGCTCGTAGAGGAGCGTCTGGAAGAATTTCTCAGAAACGATGGGCTTCAGAGAGAGGAACAAAAGACCAAGGAAGAAGTCAGGATAGAATTTTCGGTGCAGACGCAGGAGCAAACCAAGTATATATGGAAGGATATGATCAATATCGGTGCGGCGGAGGATCTGCTGCGATCGGAAATCCGGGAGCATGTGATTTACATGAAGGAGGCGTTGCAGTTTCACTATGTCAGATTTTGGAATATCTTCTCTAAGGATATGCTGATTGATATTTCCAGCGGAGAGGAAGGCTATAATTTTTCGAGACTGGATTCAATTCTCGATTTTCTGTTGCAGAATGGATTAAAACCGCATATTGAACTGGGGATGAAGCCGCGCAGATTGTATGGAAGTGTGCAGACAGCATTGATTTTCGAAAGGAATGAGGATGCGTTTCCGGGAGATGAGAAGTGGAAGTGTGTGCTTGATGCTATGATGCGGCATCTGATTCACCGGTATGGAAGGACAGAGATCGGAACGTGGAGAATGGAGCTGTGGTTTCGGGAGGATACAGAAAAAAACTGGGAGGGGATGAAGGGCTATTTCCGGCTGTTTAATATCACCTATGAGGTCATTCACCGTTACAGTGAGGAGATTCAGGTGGGCGGAGGCGGCTTTCGATTTCTGTATGATATCCAAAACGTATATGCAAAGTTTTTGGAGGAATGGAAAAAGGAACCGTATTTCCCGGATTATCTCTCATTTTTGTATTATGCATATCAGCAGGGGGAGGTCGCGCAGGATAACTACAGCAAGCGTCTGACAGACAGTGAAGGCTTCCTTCATTATATGCAAAAGGTAAAACGGTATATGGCAGAATCCGGAATTGAGGAGACGTATCCGGTGTATGTTACGGAATGGAACTTGACGATTTCGGATCGAAATTATATCAATGACACCTGCTTTAAGGGCGCTTATGTGGTAAAAAATATTCTGGACTGCTATCCATTGTGCGAGGGTATGGCACTGTTTCAGGGAAGTGACCGGATCTCGGAATACTACGATTCTCACGATATGCTTTATGGAGGCACGGGAATTATTACAAAGGATGGAATATTAAAACCGGCAGGCTTTGCCTTTGACTTTTTGAACCGGCTGCTACCGTATTATATCGGAAAAGGGGAGAATTGTATTCTGACAACAGATGGTCATGGAAGCTACGGCATCCTCTGTCACAATGCGAAAAAGCTCAATTACAACTATTATCTTTCCGCGGAAAATGAGCTGGATAAGGAGAATATCTGGAAATATTTTGAGGATCGGGAGGCAAAGGAGCTTGCGATCCGGCTGCGCGATGTCCGGGATGGTGTGTATCAGATGAAAACCTACAGTATCAATGAAAAAAACGGAAGTGTTCTGGATATCTGGGCGGAGATGGAATACGAAAGTGAATTGACTAGAAATGATATCAAATATTTCCGCCGAACCTGTGAGCCGAGACTCAAAATCCAGAAGGTTGAAGCGAAGGAGCAGACGCTGGATCTGGATGTAACGCTAGCGGCGAATGAGATTGCGTTTATCCGGCTGAAATGGTTTGCATGAAATCACTTGCTGATTTTGTATGCGTAAAAGATATAAATGATACCCACATATATGCCTATCGCCTAAGGCGATAGGCATATGCGGTTGCAGTTTGTGTATGAGAACGGTAGTAAAAACGCTGTACTAGGATTCAAACAGAATCGCTTCTCCGGTTTCTGAAGATTTCCACGCGGCCTCCATCACAGAGAGTACACGCCGGACTTCGGAAATCTTGATTTTAGATTCAGCTTTTCCATTCAGCACATCCGAAACATTCCGGTAGAAATCTACCCAGTCGGTCTGAATCTCTGGAAGCGGCTCGGTTACGATGCCTCCTGGTGGAACAGGTGCAAACTGTCGGGTTGGACCGGCCTCGGTTTCAGTAATCTGTGGAGGAAGTTTTTCCAACAATTTTCCGGTACGGTAAATGCTGCCATTGCAGCCGAAATCCTCTACAATCATGGTGCCCTTGTCACCGGCAGCAAGCCAGCGCGGCTGATATTTTAGAATATAGGTGGACAGCTCAATATGGGCGGTTACACCGTTATCCATTTTCAGAATGATCTTAAAGTAGTCATCAACTTCCTCATGCAGTACATTTTTGATGTCTGCATAAACGGATTTGATTTTGGCATCCGGCATCATAAACAGGATCTGGTCGATCAGATGCACACCCCAGTCGTAGATCATGCCGCCGCCGTATTTTTTATACAGATGCCATTCGTGCATGTATCCGTTGCCGGAATGCAGCTTGGATTCAATCGTAAAAATATTGCCAAGGAGTCCTTCATCATATGCTTTTTTCACGGTCAGCATATCCTTGTCCCAGCGCCGGTTCTGGTGCGAGGTGAAAAAGACTCCTGCCTCCTTGCAGGCTGCCTCCATCTCATCGAGCTCCTGCACACTCATGGCAGCGGGCTTTTCGGTAATAACGTTCTTCCCGGCTTTGGCGGCCTTGATGCACATTTCCTTGTGCAGATAGTTGGGAACGGTCAGGATAACGGTATTGACCTCAGGATCTGCCAGAAGCTCATCCGCATTCGTATACAGCCGATACCCCATTTCAATTGCTTCTTTTTGTTTTTCTTCGGCAATGTCGCATACAGCAGCAATCTCAACACCTGCTCTTGGAGCGTTCTGCGCATGCCATTTTCCCATTCCGCCGAAACCGATGATTCCAAGTTTAATAATCATAAAATGAAAACCTCCTTGCTTTGGTCTGGTGTTTACTTTTCTGGCTTTCATTATAAATGAAAACGAGTGGTCTGCCTTTCGAAAAATGCACCTTATTTCTGTGCGGAAAGTACATTTTTGACCAAAATAAAGTTCAAAAGAAACAGGAGGTTATAATCTGCTATCATTTTTTTGACTTACTCTTAGACCAGCTCCTCCGGAATCAGATGAGGGATGCTGTTCGGCTTTACATATTTGCGGGACTGTCGGGGTGTCATACCGTAAAGCTCCTTGTACATACGGTTAAATACAGTCTGGTTCGTAAAACCGATCTGGTGCATGACCTCGGCAACGGAAAGCTCCGTGGAGCTGAGCAGACGCCCGGCATGGGAGATCCGCACCTCATTGAGATATTGCAGGAACGTAATTCCCATATGCTGTTTGAAAAAGCGGCAGAAATATTCCTTGCTGAAGCCGATTCTGGCAGAAATATCGTTCAAGGTGATTTTTTCCGGATAATGCTCAGTAACATAGGAAATAATCACGCGGAGTGCGTCATTTGGCTTTTTCTCATCAGTTGCGGTCCCCAAAGGGGCATACACCGAAAACGACTGGATCAGGTCGGACAGCATCAAAAGAGCGATACCATCCGAGCGCATGGTGCTGGTGCTTTCTTTTTTAATACTGGAACGGGTGAGGTCACGGGCAAGCTGACAGAGCGTAAGGTATTCTGTTGACTTGGGGTGATCCAGCGGCAGTGGCTGACATTGGATGTGGTACAATTCCAGATCCGGGCAGTACAATGCCATCTGCTTTTTGTCCACATGAATGCATAAAAACATATAAAGAGGAGAGGCAGACTGGATGGAATGCATCTCCTTAGAGTCAAAAACGACCAGCTGGTTGCGGGAAAGCAAAAAGGCTTCGTGATCAATCTGAATGGTGACTTCTCCATTGAGACAGAACAGGATTTCCATTGCGTCATGCCAGTGCATAGGGATGTGCGGGCTTTCGAGAGCCGCCATGGAAATTTTCAGACCAAGATTTCCCAACGGATGCATGGCCTCGTGATATACAGTTTTCATTGTAAAAATCTCCTTTATTTGCGGTTATTTTATATAAAAATGTCAATATCGTTGTAAAACAGGATAATTATAGCACTGGTTTTAGAAAAAAAACAAGCGTAAAATACAACATGTTACGAGGATATGGAGAGAAAAAAGGAGAGATTGAGATGAACAATACGATGACAATTATGGGAAACAATACGACAATGACAAAATGCTACGCTAACGTAGGAAAGAATAGAACCTGGTTTCAGCGCCTGAAAGGTTATTTTCTGGACAATGCAGATTATTTTGCAACTGCTTCTGTTATGTTGAATGGAAATGCAGCCTCAGCCGCTCAAATCATGAAAAATACAAATAGATAAGATGCATTTTCAAAGGTCAAAAACAGACAGCTTGTTTTTGACTTTTTTTTTATAAAATAAAACCGAAAAATAAAAATGTCAGTTTTCTTACTTGTAATGCGACAAAATGTGGGAAGTGAAGCCACGTGGATTTTTGTACAATCAAAATAAATCAAACGAAAGCAATGAAGCGAAATGACGCTGCAAAGTAATGGAAAGGAGAAAACGAACATGATGAAATTCGGTTTATTAACATCTATCTGCGAGGGCATGACATTTGAGGAAGTTGTGGATTTTGCCGCAGAAAATCAGCTGGAATGTCTGGAGGTAGCCTGCTGGCCACAGGGCGGCGCACAGAGAAGATATGCGGGTGTAAGCCATATTGATGTTGCCAATCTGGACGAGAAGAAGGCGGCAGAAATCAAGCAGCTTTGTCAGGAAAAGGGCGTAGAGATTTCTTCCCTCGCATATTATCCCAACACACTGGAGCCGGACGAGAAAAAAAGAAACAGCTATATCAGCCATTTATACAAACTGATGGACGCATCTGTATTGCTCGGTGTCAATATGATTACAACATTTATCGGACGTGATTCCAAGAAAAATGTGGATGAAAATATGGAGCTGGTAAAAGAGGTCTGGACACCGATTGTACGGTATGCAGAGGAAAAGGGCGTGCGGATTGCCATTGAAAACTGTCCAATGCTCTTTACCAATGATGAGTGGCCGGGCGGACAGAATATTATGTCAACGCCGGCAAACTGGCGGAGAGTATTTGAGATTTTGGACAGCCCCAATCTGGGAATTAATTATGATCCTTCTCACTTTGTATGGCAGCAGATTGATTATATCAAGCCAATTTATGAATTTAAGGATAAGATTTTCCATGTACATTACAAGGATATCAAGGTATTCTGGGATAAGCTGGCAGATGTGGGTGTGATGGCAACTCCGCTTGAGTATATGTCTCCAAAGATTCCGGGACTCGGTGATGTGGACTGGGGCAAATATGTATCAGCACTGACAGATATCGGATTCGAGGGCTGCTCAGTAATCGAGATTGAGGATAAGTCATTTGAAAAGGATATCGAGGATGCCAAGCGTGCGATCCGTCTGAGTGCAAGATATCTGCGGAATTTTATTGAATAAAGGAACAATACGGGAAAATTAGAGGATATAGAAAAGAGCTTTGCGAAAATGCAAAGCTCTTTTACCTTGTAAAATTCTAAGCTGAAAAATTACATGGTTTCTCCATCTGTTTTACAAGAATGAAGATGTGAGGCCAGACATTCAACTGCTATTTCCATAGCATCCTTTAAAGAGTCTGCCTGTGTTACAAGATACTTGACTGTTTAGGCGCGCAGACCCCGCAAAGAAGCCGTCGTTTCCGACAGCACATTTTGGTTGCGGATTACTCCCAGCGTGATGCCGACCAGCAGCGAATTGAATACACTGTTGGCAAAACCGTAGGACAAAAACGGGACACTTGCGGTATAGACCGGACTGCAGCCCAAATTGGTCAGTACAAAATGTAAAAGCTCAAAAAGAAGAATCCCACTTGCAGCAGTGCCGGCCAGCAGAGCCAGACGATTGCTCTGGTGCAGGGCATAGTGAAGACTGCGCAGTACAAGGACTGCAAGCGCAACGATCACAAGAATACCGGATACGATACCAAACCACAGGAAGATGCTGTGCAGGACATAGGTGGAGGCAAGGCTTTCCGTATCCACATAGGAACTGATTGTGCCGCCACCAAAGGCAAGCATCTGCTGCTGCTCCAACGCAAGCATTTGCTGGACGTAGCCTGAACCCTTCAGAAATTCCGTCAGGCGGTCACGCATATAGGAGTTCTGAAAGAACAGAATCACAAAGCAGGCGGCTGCCGCCACGTAGGGAAGCACCGTCAGCAGCCAGAGCGTCCTTTTAGAGCTGCCAGTCAGTATGCCACGATGAATGGCAAGGCAGAGCAGCAAAAGCGTCAGGCATCCGGCAGCAAGCACCGTTGACCAAGTGATAATTGTGCCAAAAAGCATCCGGACGAGAAACAAAAGCGTTAGTCCGTGCAGGAACCAAATGGCTTTTGCCCCCTTGTCCCGTAGCCGGTATAACAGCAGGGCATATACCAGCGGATAGACCAGTGCCAGATAGTAGCAGAGGGTGTACTGCCGACTGTAAAAGCCGAAGAACCATGGCGGTAGCAGACCAAGTAAAAAGATTGCCAGAAGAATCCATGTGCCTTTTGCAAGATACATGTAGTTGCCAAAGATGCACAGCAGAAGGAGGCCAAGCCCGATTGCATTGTAAAGGATGGTGCGCTGCAGATAGGTATCGGACAGGATGGCAGTATCGGGTGTAAGGTGTGTATATACCAGATACTGCATCGCAATTCCGAGTACAGTCAGTACGACAGCCAGACCAAACAGCGCGATTGGAAACTTCGGGCGGTGTACCTGATTGAGAGCTTCCCCGGTGGAAACCGGATCACCCATCTGCCGCACAGCCTCCTGCATTGCAACAGCTTCACTCATACCGGAGGCACGGTAATCCTGTGCCTGTTCTTCAATATGATCCTGAATTTCTGCAAGGACACTTGCCCGCGCATGCGGATTTACGATCTGCTCTCCGAGCGTCTGCAGGTACTCTTTTTCATCCATCCTAACATCCTCCTTCCATACTCAGTACATTGGTGACTGCCGACTGATAGGCCATCCATTCCTGCTTTTTTTCGGAAGAATGATGCCGGCCGGCTTCTGTCAGCTGGTAATATCTGCGTTTTTTCCCGGAAGAAGCATCCTCGTAGGACATTACATAGCCCTTGCTCTCCAGGGAGTGAAGCAGTGGGTACAGGGTGCCGGCTTTCAGTTCAAAGACGTTGTTGGATTTGTTGCGAAGAGCTTCAATCATTTCGTAGCCATACATATCTTTCGTTTCCAAAAGGCGCAGAAGCAGCAATGCCATGCTTCCCTGTACGAGATTTTTGTCAATACCCATGGTATATGACCTCCTTTCAGTGATAAGTACTATAGACAGTCTATACATGAAAGTATATATCGACAGCCTATATATGTCAAGCAAAGGGAAAAGCGTTGTGCAATATACACGAAAAATAGAGAGGAAAACCTACTTATTTCACAAAAATGAGAATAACACTTGCGGAACCGTGCAAAATAGGTGTATACTCTGCTTACTGAAAACGTTACCGGAAACATTGCCGTGAACGTTTTCAATCAGGAGCTGCCGTATGAACGGTAACTCTACGAACGTATTTATTTCAGGAGGGTGAAAATATGAAAAAGAAAATTGTATCAGCATTAATGGTTGCCGCAATGGTTGTCACAGCATTCGCAGGATGCGGAAGCGATAAGGGCGGCACATCCACACAGGGTGGAGACAAGACCAGCAAGAGTTCCGGAAAGGTTTACATGTTAAACTTTAAACCAGAGACAGACGAAGCCTGGCAGAATCTGGCAGAGACCTATACCGATCAGACCGGTGTAGAGGTAAATGTGCTTACCGCAGCAGACGGACAGTACAACACAACATTACAGTCCGAGATGGCAAAGTCGGATGCACCTACCATCTTCAATGTAGGAAATTCTTCCGCAGCACAGACATGGAACGATTATACATATGATCTGAAGGACTCTGAACTTTACAAGCACTTGACAGATAAGTCTCTTGTAATCAACTATGATGATAAGGTAGCTGCCATTGCAAACTGCTATGAGTGCTACGGTCTGATCTACAACAAGACAATTCTGGAAGGATACTGTGGCATGGATGGTGCTGTAGTTTCTTCGGTAGATGAGATTAACAACTTTGATACTTTAAAGAAAGTTGCAGATGACATCAATTCCCGTATTGATGACATCAATAAGGAACTTGGAACTGACCTGACAGAGGCATTTGCTTCCGCAGGACTGGATGACGGATCTTCTTGGAGATTTTCCGGACATCTTGCAAATATGCCACTGTACTATGAGTTCAAGGATGATGGATGTGACCTTACAGCCGGGGAAGAGTCCATTAAGGGAACTTATCTTGATAACTTCAAAAACGTATGGGATATGTATGTATCTGATTCCGCAGCAGATCCTAAGACATTAAATTCCGGTGCATTAAATGCAGAGTCTGAGTTTGGTATGGGAGAGGCAGTCTTCTACCAGAATGGTGACTGGGAGTTCTCTCCGTTAACAAACGAGGAAAACGGATATGCCGTTACAGCAGATGACTTATCCATGATGCCAATTTACTTTGGTGTAGATGATGAGAATGAAGGACTTTGTGTTGGTACTGAGAACTACTGGGCAGTGAACGCAAAGGCATCTCAGGAAGATATTGATGCAACACTTGAGTTCTTAAACTGGGTAATCACTTCTGACGAGGGACGTGATGCCATTACAAATCAGATGGGACTTACTGCTCCATATGATACATTTACAGGTGATTACGAGACAAAGAATGCATTTGCACAGGCTGCAAACAAGTTAATGACTGACGGAAAAACATCTGTAGCATGGAGCTTCAATGCTACTCCAAACGTAGATGACTGGAGAGCGGATGTTGTTTCTGCCCTGACTGCCTATACCGCAGGTGAAGGTGAGTGGGATGCTGTAAAGACCGCATTTGTTGATGGATGGGCAAATCAGTGGAAGATCGCCCATGAAGATGATGCACAGTAATCAAAGATGATGGGAAAAGGGGTAAGTGGCATGCCGCTTACTCCTTTTTTTAAAGAAGCACCTGCAGTGCGGGCTGGTACTGGCAGGGGCTGCAGTTAGTGAAAGGAATGTATTATGGAAAAAGCAATTAAAAAATATTTCCCGATTTTTCTGCTTCCGACAATGATTGCATTTGCAATTGGATTTATTGTACCGTTTGTATATGGAATTTTCTTATCTTTTTGTAAGTTCACAACCGTTACAGACTGGAAATGGAAAGGGTTACAGAACTATTCGAGAATCTTTTTTGTAAACGGAAAGTTAGACACAACATTTATTCATTCATTATGGTATACAGCGTTATTTACGGTTGTATCGGTGCTGATCATCAATGTGATTTCATTTCTCATTGCGATGGCACTTACCAAAGGCATCAGGGGTACCAATCTTTTCCGTACCGTATTTTTCCTGCCAAACCTGATTGGTGGTATCGTACTCAGTTATATCTGGCTGATGATTTTTAACAGCGTATTATCCAATTTCTCCAAGACAATCGTATCCACACAGTGGTATGCGTTCTGGGGTATGATTATTGTAGTATGCTGGCAGCAGATCGGATATATGATGATTATCTATATTGCAGGAATCCAGAATATTCCGGGAGAATTAATCGAGGCGGCAAAGATTGATGGTGCAAATTCCTGGCAGCTGCTCCGGCATGTAACACTTCCGATGCTGATGCCGACGATCACCATTTGTACATTCCTGACGCTGACCAATGGATTTAAGTTATTTGATCAGAACTTCGCTCTGACCGGTGGTAATCCGGCTAAGATGTCACAGCTTCTGGCATTAAATATTTATGACACAATGTACGGCACGACCGGATGGCAGGGCGTTGGTCAGGCCAAAGCGGTTATCTTCTTTATTCTGGTTGCAGTTATTGCGCTGATTCAGAATAAACTGACCACAAGCAAGGAGGTGCAGGACTAATGGCTAAAAAGAATAACAATCAGGTAAGTGCTGTCCGTCAGGCAAAACATGGCTGGATCTGGACACTGGCATTTACGGTTATCAGCATTTTATGGATTGCACCAATTCTGGTAGTCCTTTTAAATTCCTTTAAAAGAAAAGCCTTTATTTTCAGACATCCGTTTACACTTGGAACAGAGCCGCTTTCCGCTGGCTGGGATAAATTTATCCATGGTGTTGAACGTGCATTCTGTGGCTGGCTGAACTATTCCAACGGTATCCGTAAGACAAATTTCTGGAACAGTTTTGGGATTTCCCTGTTTATTACAGTAGGCTCGGTTGCATTGATTATTATCTGCTGCTCCATGTGTGCATGGTATATTACCAGAGTCCATACAAAAGTGACGAAAACAATTTATGTACTGTGTCTGTTTTCCATGATTGTTCCATTCCAGATGGTAATGTTTACGTTATCAAAATTTGCAAACCTTTTACATCTGTCCAATCCTCTTGGAATTATTGTTGTATATCTGGGATTTGGAGCGGGGCTGGCCGTTTTCATGTTTACCGGCTTTGTAAAGGGAATTTCCCTGGAAATTGAAGAAGCTGCAATGATTGATGGATGTACACCATTACAGACCTTTTTTAAGGTGGTTTTTCCAATTTTAAAGCCAACGACGGTAACGGTAGCAATCCTTGAGGCGATGTGGGTATGGAATGATTACCTTCTGCCGAGTCTGGTGTTGAATATTAATAAGTATAAAACCATTCCGATCGCAATCCAGTTCCTGAAACAGAGTCATGGACAGATCGACTGGGGTGCCATGATGGCGGTACTTGTTCTTGCAATTCTGCCAATTATTATCTTTTATATTGCGTGCCAGAAATATATAATAGAAGGAGTTCTTGCAGGTGCTGTCAAGGGCTAGGAAATAGACATTTCGTCTGTATATACGAGGTGAAGGAATGACAATTGTAGATATTGCGAAAGAGGCAGGATATTCTGTCAGTACGGTTTCCCGTGTCCTGAATGGAAGAAGAGATGTCAGCGAAGAAGCCCGTGACCGCATTATGCGAATTGTGGAAGCTTACCAGTTTGTACCAAATAACAATGCCAAGCATTTAAAACAGACCGTGAGCCAGAGTATTCTGATTCTCGTAAAAGGTACTTCGAATATGCTGTTTACAAATATCATAGAGGTAATTCAGGATACTATCGAGGGATCGGATTATTCCCTGCGGGTGCATTATCTGGATGAAGATGCAGATGAAGTGAAAGAGGCTGTGCGGATGTGCAGGGAACATAAGCCAATGGGGATTTTGTTCCTTGGAGGTAATATACAGTACTTTCATGAAGAATTTGAACTGGTCAATGTTCCGTGTGTGCTGGTGACAGATCGGGCGGATAAACTGGGATTTCGGAATCTTGCATCGGTTTCAACAGATGATATGGCAGCTGCGGAGATGGCGGTTGATTATCTGTTTGATCACGGACATCGCGATATTGCTGTTATCGGGGGAGATATGGCATTATCTTCCCCAAGTAAATACCGTAAAGCAGGAGCGAAGCGCAGCTTTATAAAACATGGCTGTGAATTTGAGGAAGAAAGTTATGCGGTAGCGCGGTTCTCATATGAGAGTGCATACAATGCCATGAACCGGATGCTGGCTTCCAAAAGATCCATTACAGCGGTTTTTGCCATGAGTGATGTGATGGCAGTTGGTGCTATGCGCGCGATTTTTGATGCGGGTCTGCGGGTGCCGGAGGATATTTCGGTGATCGGATTTGACGGAACACTTCTTGCAGATTATTATAATCCAAAGATTGTGACGGTTTGTCAGGGGTATGAAAAGATTGCCAGAAAAAGCATTGATCTGCTGTTTGGCATGATTGATCTCAACAAACCGGCCACACATGAACTGGTTCCATTTAGTTTAAAAAACACAGAGAGCGTAAGCTCTATTTGATTTCTGCTTATTTTTAAGAAGCCGTGCAGCTTGCTGCACGGCTTTAATTGATTGAGGGACGGAGCAGCCGGTAGATGGCTGCTGCAAGTGGCACGGCAAACAGGATTCCCCAGATACCGAATGCCCCACCGCCGACAATGACTGCGGCAAGTACCCAGATGCCGGGCAGCCCGATGGAATGTCCGACCACACGGGGATAGATAAAATTGCCTTCGATCTGCTGGAGAATTGTTAAAAAGATAAGAAATACCAGTGCTTTTACCGGGGAAACCGTAAGAAGCATACACGCACCGGCTGCGGCACCGATATAAGCTCCGATGACCGGTAGCAGTGCGGTTACACCTACCAGACAACCGATCATGGCAGCATAGGGAAGCCGAAGAATCCACATGCCGATGGTACAAAGCATACCGAGGATTACGGCCTCTATGGTCTGCCCTGCCAGAAAATGATGGAAGGACTGATTGAGAACCGTCAGTACATAACGTATTTTTTTCCCTTGGAAAACACCGAAACACCGGTCGATCAGGAAACTGCCCATCCGTAAGAGGGATTCTTTGGCAGCAAGCAGATAAAAAGAAAACATCAGTCCCGGCAGAAAAATTAAAAGCCAGCTGCCAAGTTTCTCCAGGGAAGTTTTCATGCCTTTTGCCAGACGGGGGATTTTTGCAATCAGTGTATCCCAGCAAAAGGGTTCATTCATCCATGCCCGGATTTCGTTTCCCATGCCAAGATCCATTTGCAGATGTTCGTTTGCCCACTCACACAGTAATTCTAAAACCTGGGGGAAATCGGTTGCGATGATCCGGATGCAGGATAACAGCTGAGGGACGATCATCCACCATAAGATCAGGATCACAAGCACAAGCGAAAGGTAGGAGAGTGTCATACATAGGGGACGCTGTAAGGGCGCAATGGCTGCCATACGGCATATTCTTGCATACCCTTTTTCGTAAAAACACATAAGGATATTAACTACATAGGCAATCATACAGCCGATCAGCAAGGGAAGGACTGCGCGGAAAACAGTTTTTGCAATTACTGCCAGAATGGGCAATACATAAAATAGTGAACCATACATAGGGCATACTCCTTTTCCTCTACAAATATTTATTAGTTTGGGCAGAAGAAAGCGGGATTATGTAAAAATAAGGAAATGTTAAGGTAGAATCATGGTTTCGCCACTTGAAATCATGGAAAAAGAAAGCTAGAATACAAAACAGATGATAGATTCTGAAAAGTACTGTTTATTTTAAAGAAGGGATTCGATGATGAAAAAAGGACTGGTCATGGAAGGCGGAGCCATGCGCGGAATGTTCACCGCCGGAGTCATCGACGTGATGATGGAGCATCAGATAACATTTGACGGAGCGATGGGCGTGTCAGCAGGGGCAGTGTTTGGCTGTAATTATAAGTCCGGTCAGCCGGGACGTGTCATTCGTTACAATGCAGCGTACTGTAATAAACCGCAGTATGCGGGACTGCGCACATTTTTGAAAACAGGGGATATGTTCGGGGAACAGTTCTGTTATCATGATATCCCGGAGCATCTTGATCCGTTTGATTATGAGACTTACCGCAAGAATCCGATGGATTTTTACGTGGTGGTGACAGATGCAAAAACCGGGAAAGCTCTTTACAAAAAAGTGGATCGGTGTGATAAGAAAGAAATGGAATGGATGAGAGCATCGGCATCCATGCCGATTGTGTCAAAGCCGGTCTGCGTGGATGGATATGAATTGCTTGATGGAGGCGTAGCAGATTCCATTCCGGTGCAGAAAATGCAGGAACTTGGGTTTGATAAAACGGTAGTGGTTCTGACGCAGCCGCGGGATTATGTGAAAAAAAAGAATCAGCTGATGCCGCTGGCGAAAGTATCGCTTCGCAGGTATCCGGCGATGATTGATGCCATGGAACACCGGCATGAGCATTACAACGAAGAACTGGAATATATCAGGGAAAAAGAAGAACGTGGGGAATTGTTTGTCATTCGTCCGCCCAAAAAGATAGAAGTCAGCAAAGTAGAAAGAGACCGGCAGAGACTCCTTGCCGCCTACCGCATGGGACGGGAGACGATGAAGGAGCATATGCGCAGTCTCGAGCGTTTCCTGAAATAAGCACCTGTTACAGGAAACGGTAAATCAGGATTGCCAGCACAATTCCGATGATGCCGGCGATCGTTATTTTTATGGTTAATCCAAATGTGAGCACCAGAATTCCCAGATCAAGTACCAGTGGGTTGGAAAGACCAAAGGTCTGTCCGTAATTCAGCCAGCGGAGAGCCGGGACACCGGCACTAAGCTGACCGATAAAGCCACCCAGTACAACACCTGCGAGAATCATCAAAAGAAGTGCCCAATAGTTTTTTCCAGCAGTTCCTTTTGCCATAAAATATCCTCTTTTCTAAAGTCTAGACTCCTATCATATCATAAAAAGTGAAAAATCACAAAGGATACATGTTTTTTGTATAGAACAGCATTGAAGCCTTTGGTTTTTTGTGATAAATTAAACATATCGGCATGAATTGGTATATGGGGGAGGACAATTGAAAAAAATAGCATTGATATCAGACGGCTGGCGCCGGATGATCACGTATGCCTGGGTAGATGGGATCATCCGGCGGATCAGGGAACTGGATGAGGATATTGCTTTGTATCAGTACAATTGTTATGGCAACTGGAGCAAAGATGCATTGCATAATACAGGCGAATATAATATTTATAATCTGCCGGATCTGTCAGCGTTTGATGGAATTATACTGGATGGAAGCAATATTGTGGATGTCCGGCAAAAAGAAAAGATTGTAGAACGCCTGCAGAATTGCGGGGTTCCGGTTCTTTCTCTGGACTGGTATATCAACGGATTTTATTATGTGGGTGCAGATAACCGGCGTCCGATCCGTGAATTTATGACACATTTATACGAAGTGCATGGATGCCGCAGATTTGTTTTTGCCGGAGGCCCGGAAGATGCTTTCGGAAATCTGGAACGTGTTGCTGCGTACTGCGAATGCCTGAAAAAATATGGAATGACATTGGATGACAATCCGATTTTATGTGGGGATTACGACTATGAGACCGGCGTGAACTATATGCGGGAGTATGTCCATAGCGGCTCGAAACTTCCGGATGTGTTTGTCTGTGCAAATGACAATATTGCGGCAGGAATCTGTGCAGAGGCAGAACAGTGGGGGTACCGCGTACCGGACGATTTTCTGGTGACGGGCTTTGATAATCTGGATAAGGCAGCCTATTTCCGTCCGCAGATTACGACTGTATTTCAGGACCGGGAGGAGATCGGAAAGCTTTGTGTGGATGTACTGCTCCGTATCTGGGAAGGAAAACCGGTGGAAGAACGCAACTATATTCCGGTTACCTGTATTTACGGAGAAAGCTGTGGCTGTCCGAATAACGGCATGGTAAACTACCGCGAATATTTAAGGGAAAAGATTGTTGCAACGGTCAAAAAAGATGAAGATGATTCCCTTCTCGTGGAATTGGAAGCGCAGATGGCAAGGTGCAATGGTTTCCGGGAAATTTTTGAATATATTGTTGACTATTTCCAGAAACTGAGATGTGACGGGGTATATTTTGTGGTGGATCGCAAGCTGTTTGCGGCCGATGAGGATACGGATTTTCCGGTGGAAGGCTATGATGAAAAGAATCTTGTGGTGGCAGATGGATTTGAGAACCATAAGAGAATGGCATTTGCCAGTGTCGGGGAACTGAACCGCCATCTGGAAGAAACAGGAAGCCAGAATGCCTATCTGTTTACCCCGATTCATTTCCGGGAACAGTCGGTTGGTTATCTGGTAATGAAAAACGGACGCTTTCTGTATGATAATCCATATTATTATGACATTCACAGCACGATTGTAAAGACACTGGAAACGCAGTTTAAGCAAAAACAGCTGGAGAATGCAGCAAACAAACTCCAGATGCTGTACAACAGGGACCCGTTGACCGGTATCTGTAACCGGATTGCGTATACGGACATTATCCGTCCGGCATTTGCAAAGTATCAGGAAAAGGGAATAGCATGTGCGCTTGTCTTTGTGGATGCGGATGATTTTAAATCTGTGAATGACACATATGGACATGAATTTGGAGATCAGGTACTGATAAGAATTGCACAGGTTCTTGAGGAAGAATGCCCACAGCAGGGATATGTATGCAGATACGGAGGCGATGAGTTCATCGGATTTTTCCCATATGCGACTTCCGAAAAGGCACAACAGTACACGGATCGTGTGCAGAGCCGGCTGACCAAGGAAAACATTATGATCAGTATCGGTGTAGAGCTGACGTTTGCGGGGGGAGAAGAGACTATAGATGAGTATCTGTCACTTGCCGATCAGAATATGTACCGCCAGAAACAAATGCGCAAAGAAAGCAGGAAAAATATCGATTGATAATAGATTGACAAATTTATCTTACCAATGTATAGTAACTTAGTAGGAATACTAAGTTTTAAACTCTGTACATTTTTAAGAAAGAAGAGATATATTATCATGAAAATTTCAACAAAAGGCAGATATGCCATGAGACTGATGCTGGATCTGGCATTGAACAACACAGGAGCGCCGATCAGTTTAAAAGATGTTGCGAGACGTCAGGAGATTTCTGACAAATATCTGGAGCAGATCATTTCTGTTTTAAACCGTGCCGGTTATGTGCGCAGTGTGCGCGGAGCGCAGGGGGGATATCTGCTGCGTAAAGCACCGGAGGAGTATACCGTTGGAATGATTCTCCGCCTGACCGAGGGATCGCTGGCACCGGTTGCATGCCTCGACGAGGGAGACGATGTTGACTGTGAGAAACGGGAAGAATGTGTTACCCTGATTCTCTGGAAAAAGATCAATGATGCCATCTGCAGTGTTGTGGATCATATCACATTGCAGGATCTGGTTGACTGGCAGAGAGAAAAAAATGGGGATTATGTGATATGAGGTATCTCGAAGAGATATCTCATGCGATGTGCGCCTTATTAAAAAAGAAAAGAAAGTAGGAAGAGTATGAGTAAATTAATCTATCTGGACAATGCGGCTACCACACAGGTATACCCGGAAGTTCTTGATGCGATGCTCCCGTATTTTACGGAGCATTACGGTAATCCGGCAGCTATTTACAGCTTTGCAGGAGAGTCGGAGCGTGCGGTTGCAAAAGCAAGAAAGCAGATCGCAGATGTGATCGGGGCAAAGACCGAGGAAATTTATTTCACCGGAGGCGGAAGCGAGTCCGATAACTGGGCACTCAAAGCAACCGCAGAGGCATACAGCAGCAAGGGAAAGCACATTATCACATCCGCGATCGAGCACCATGCGATCCTGCACACAGCACAGTGGCTGGAACTGCACGGATTTGAAGTGACTTATGTCGGTGTGGATGAAAATGGTAAGATTAAGCTGGACGAGCTTGAGGCAGCCATCCGTCCGGATACAATTCTCATCTCTGTCATGGCAGCAAACAACGAGATCGGAACCATCGAGCCACTGAAGGAAATCGGTGCGATTGCAAAGAAACACGGGGTACTGTTCCATACCGATGCGGTACAGGCATTTGCACATGTGCCGATCAACGTGGACGAGATGAATATTGACATGCTCAGTGCCAGCGGTCACAAGATCAACGGACCAAAGGGAATCGGAGTCATGTATATCCGCAAAGGCGTAAAGATCCGTTCTTTCATTCACGGCGGAGCACAGGAACGTCAGCGCCGTGCCGGAACACACAATGTTCCGGGTATCGTTGGAATTGGAAAAGCAGCGGAACTTGCAGTTGCCAATATGGAAAAGAACACGGAGTATGAAGTAAAACTGCGTGATCATCTGATCGAGCGTGTGCTTGCAGAGATCCCGTACACCCGCTTAAACGGAGACCGTACCGACCGTCTTCCAAATAATGCAAACTTCTGTTTCCGTTTTATCGAGGGAGAATCCATGCTGATCCTTCTCGATCAGGCGGGCATTTGTGGCAGCAGCGGAAGCGCCTGCACATCCGGATCATTAGATCCGTCACACGTGCTTTTAGCAATCGGACTGCCACACGAGATTGCACATGGAAGTCTTCGTCTGACACTTTCCGAGAAGACAACCATGGAAGATATTGATTATACGGTAGATAAATTGAAGGCAATTATCGAACGTCTGCGCAGCATGTCTCCTCTGTATGAGGATTTTGTGCGGAAAAACGGATAGAATATTTTGCAGAAGGAGAGAAACAAAATGTACAGCGAAAAGGTAATGGACCATTTTAATAACCCAAGAAACGTAGGAGAGATTGAGAACCCAAGTGGTGTTGGCACTGTTGGAAATGCAAAGTGCGGAGACATCATGCGTATGTATCTGGATATTGATGACAATGGCATCATCCAGGAGGCAAAATTTAAAACTTTCGGCTGCGGTGCAGCAGTGGCAACCAGCAGTATGGCAACCGAGCTTGTAAAGGGCAAGACGATCCAGGAAGCACTGCAGGTAACCAACAAGGCCGTTATGGAAGCACTCGACGGACTTCCACCAGTGAAGGTGCATTGCTCCCTGCTGGCAGAGGAAGCAATTCATGCTGCTTTATGGGATTATGCAGAGAAACACAATATCAAGATCGAGGGATTAGAGCGTCCGGTCAATGATATCAGTGAGAAGGAAGAGGCTCCGGAAGAGGAGTATTAAATGAAAGAAAAAGTAGTTGTCGGCATGTCCGGAGGTGTGGATTCCTCCGTGGCGGCCTATCTGTTAAAAGAACAGGGATACGATGTAATCGGTGTCACTATGCAGATCTGGCAGGATGAGGATGTCTTTGTGCAGTCACAGGAAGGTGGCTGCTGTGGACTTTCTGCAGTGGAGGATGCCCGCCGCGTGGCGGAGCGTCTGGAAATTCCTTATTATGTGATGAATTTTAAGGAAGATTTCCACAAATATGTCATTGATTATTTTGTGTCAGAATACGAAAAAGCGCGTACACCAAATCCGTGTATCGCCTGCAACCGTTATGTCAAGTGGGAGTCACTGCTTCATCGATCACTGGAGATCGGTGCGGATTATATTGCCACCGGACACTATGCGCGTATCATGCAGCTGCCGAATGGCCGCTATACGATCCGCAATTCTGTTACAGCGGCGAAGGATCAGACCTACGCACTCTATAATCTGACACAGGATCAGCTTTCCCGTACCCTGATGCCGGTGGGAGATTATGATAAGCCTCATATCCGCCAGATCGCAGAGGAGATCGGGCTTCCGGTTGCCACAAAGCATGATAGTCAGGATATCTGTTTTGTACCGGATCATGATTATGCCTCTTTTATTACACAGGAGACCGGAAAAGAAAGCAAACCGGGTAATTTTGTCGATGAAGAAGGAAACATTATGGGACAGCACCGTGGGCTGATTCATTACACGATCGGGCAGCGCAAGGGTCTTGGCATTTCTTCATCCACGCCTATTTTTGTCAAGGAACTTCGCCCGCAGACAAACGAAGTCGTGCTTTGCAAGTCCGAGCGTCTGTTTTCTTGTGACTGTCATGTGGATAATATCAATTATATGGCAGAAGAAAAGTTGACCGGGCCGGTCAAGGCGATCGGTAAAATCCGCTACTCGCATGCAGGTGCACCGTGTACGCTGTATCCGCAGCCGGACGGAACACTGTTGGCACAGTTTGACGAACCGCAGCGTGCCATGACGCCTGGCCAGGCCGCTGTCTTTTATCAGGACGATCATGTGCTGTGCGGTGGAACAATTGAAACAGAATAGCGAAACATAAGTCTGGATTTCAGAAGCAGTGAATGCTATAATAAATCCAGGCTTATTTTTGTACGATAAACAGACAACACCAAAAGAGGAAATGATATGAAAGAGATTATTTTTTTATTTGTGTTGTTTGTTGCAAATGTAATTCAGGCGATTACCGGATTTGCCGGGACAGTGCTTGCCATGCCGCCATCGATATATCTGCTTGGTATGGATAACGCAAAGGTGGTGCTCAATGTTATGGCGCTGTTGTCCGGACTGATGATTGCAGTGATGAGTTATCATCATATGAATAAAAAAGAAGTTATAAAGATCTGCGTATGTATGGTTGCAGGCATGGCAATTGGTATTCAGATCTGTAAAACAGTGCCATCCGAGCAGATACTTCTGATTATTTATGGTGTGATTATCCTATTGATTGCAGGGAAAAATCTGTTGTGTCACAGACAGCGTACCCTGCCCAAAGCACTTTTGCTGGTTATTTTGTTACTGGCAGGAGTGATCCACGGAATGTTTGTCTCTGGAGGGGCGCTGCTTGTTGTTTATGCAGCACAGGTATTAAAAGAGAAGGAAGAATTCCGCGCAACCCTTGCACCGGTATGGGTGGTGTTAAATTCTATACTTCTGGTATCACAGGTACGGCAGGGCGTTTTTACAGAGGGAAATATCAGGTTAATTTTAATCAGTATTATTCCTTTGTTTATGGCGACCTGGCTTGGGAAGAAACTGGTAAAAAAGGTATCTCAGAAAGTCTTTTTGAACCTGACGTATGTACTTCTTCTGGTATCCGGTTTATCATTGATATTGTAGCGGGGGAAACATGAGTATTACGTTGAGAGAGATTGTAAAACAGGTGAAACATCTGGAGATGAAACTGGTTGCTGGGGAAGCAGGGCTGGATCGGGAAGTCCTTTGGACCCATATGGTCGATAGTGATACCATTTCTGCTTTTTTACAGGGGCAGGAACTTACTTTTACGACAGGAATCGGAATCAGTGAGAAGTTACCGCTGCTTCGGCTTGTGCAGGAAGTATATCGCAACGGAGCCAGCGGGATTGTGATCAATATTGGACCTTATGTTGAGAAAATCGGACAGGATGTTTTGGATTTTGCAAATGAAAAAGCGTTTCCGGTATTTGAAGTGCCGTGGAAAATCCACATGGCAGAAATTATGCGGATTATCTGTTTTGACATCACAAAAGAACAGCAGAGTCGGATTGAGGTATCCGCAGCACTTAATAATGCATTTTTGTGTCCGGCACAAGAAGAATTGTATACCGTTCCACTTATGAGGAAGGGGTATATGGCAGACAGTATTTATACAGCAGTTACGATCCGGGTGAAGATGCAGAAAAATACAGTGGAAGGCGAGCGTATGGAGCAGCTTTATTCGCGGCTGAGCAGCCATTTGCGCTGTAATTATAAGCGAATACTTTGCTGTGCGCAGGAAAAACAGCTGGTACTGGTTTTATGCGATTATACCGGGACAGAGAAAAAAGATGTGCTGACTTATATTTTTGAACATTTTTGTCAGGAACTAAAAGAATGGGAGACTGCCCTTTTTTGTGTGGGAAACCAGGCAGAAGGACTTCGCCGGCTGTATAAAAGTTATGAGACCGCAAATCAGATGGCAGATGTAGCAGTTATGGGAAATATTCCAGGCGAACAATGCTGCGGCCGGCATAAACTTGTATTTTATAAAAATGCGGGGATGTTTCGCATTTTGTTTGCATTAAAAGACGAAGAAGTCATGCAGGGGTATGTAGAAGATACGGTACAGCCGCTTCTGGAATATGATGCACTGCACCATACCGATCTGGCAGGCGTCCTGCAATGCTATCTCCGGCATGACGGCAGTCTGCAGGATACAGCGAATGAGCTGATTGTCCACCGGAATACCGTAAACTATAAAATCAATAAGGCATCGGAGATTTTAAAGATGGATCTGACCAGATTGGAAAATCGTCTGCAGGTTATGCTCGGATTTGGCATCTGTCAGATACTTCACAAATAGAATTTGTACTCAAGTACAAAAAAAATTAGACTTTGAAACATTGTATCCGCTTTTTTTATGCGCTAATATAAAGGCAGATTAGACAAAGGCGTCCAATCACAGAAAGAATCTGTGAGATGGACGCTTTTTCTATTTTACAGTAACCAAAGAAATGGTCTGTTTATCGAAAAAATAAGCAAAAGTTCAAAGCATGAAGGAGGATACAATTATGAGTTTAACAGGAAAAGAAATCGCACAGATGCACAAAGATTACGTAATGCAGTCATGGTCAAAATCCGGTGTAGATGCATTACCGGTGGAAAGAGCAGAGGGAATTTATTTTTACGATTATGACGGGAAAAAATATGCTGATATGGCTTCCCTGCTGGTATGTTCAAATCTGGGACATGAACTTCCAGAGATTGTAGAGGCAATCAAAAAGCAGGCAGATAAGATGTGTTTTATGGCTCCGGCTTATGCGTCCGAACCGAAAAGTGTGCTTGCCAAGATGCTGGTAGAACTGGCAGGCGCAGATACATATAAGAGAGTATTTTTTACAAACGGTGGAGCCGAATCCAATGAAAATGCAATTAAAATGGCACGTATGGTAACCGGCAGAACAAAAATTTTTTCCTGCTACAGAAGTTATCATGGAGCAACCCTTGGTGCATCCAATGCTTCCGGTGACTGGAGAAGATATGCAGCAGAAATCGGAGGTGCGAATGGATTTGTACATTTCATGAATCCGCAGATGTACCGTGATGGCTATACAAAAGGAGTGGACGATGCTGAAGTAACAAAGAAGTATCTGGATGCACTGGATCTGCAGCTTCGGTATGAGGGTCCGCAGAATGTAGCTGCGATTGTGATGGAATCCATCGTCGGGGCAAATGGAGTGATTCTTCCACCAGACGGTTATATGGAAGGCGTGCGGGCGTTATGTGATAAATATGGAATTCTTTTAATCTGTGATGAGGTTATGGCAGGTTTTTACCGGACAGGAAAAGCATTTGCCTTTATGAATTTCGATATCAAACCAGATATTATTACATTTGCAAAAGGTGTTACCTGTGGTTATGTGCAGCTTGGAGGCTGTATTGTAAGTAAAGCGGTTGCAGAATATTTTGAGGAACATGTTCTGCAGTGTGGACTTACCTACAGCGGTCATACATTAGCATGTGCAGCGGGTGTTGCAGCACTGACTTATTATAAGGAGCATGATATCGAGGGACATGTGGCAAAGATGCATGAAATCGTAGCTCCGTTTATGGATGAGATGGTAAAGAAACATAAATGTATCGGTGAGGCAAGATGCATTGGATTATTTGGAGCCTTAGAAGTTGTAAAGAACAAGGAAACCAGAGAGCCGATGCAGGAATATGGAGTACCTGGTCCGGTGATGCCATGGATTTTTGCAGAATTAAAGAAGCGTGGATTTGCAACATTCGGACGTGAAAATTTCATAGAGATCTGTCCGCCTTTGATTATTACAGAAGAAGAATTAAAGGAATATCTGCCAATTCTGGATGAAGTTCTTACCATGGTAGATGAGAAATATTGTGACTAACCGGAGGAATGCGTATGAACTGGGATTATTTACAGCCTGTTAAGATTTACTTTGGAAAAGGAAGGGTACAGGAAATAAAAAAAATAGCGCAGGAACTGGGGTGTGTCCGCGGGCTTCTGGTAGCCGGACCTTTCTTTTTTAAAAGTGGATTGGCAGAAAAAATTATGAAAGAATCCGAAGGAATGCTGGTTGCTTCCTTCGGGGATGTATCTCCAAATCCGGATGTCACGGAAGTGGATGCCTGTGCGGAAATTATCCGTCAGAATGATATCGGATTTGTGGTTGCCCTGGGAGGCGGAAGTCCGATGGATTGTGCAAAGGCTGCTGCAAGCGTGGCTTTGACACAGGATTCTATCCGGAAATACCATGGGACGGGGGTTGCACTTCCGGCGGAACATTTGCCGCTGATTGCGATTCCGACTACCGCAGGAACAGGAAGTGAGGTGACCTGTGTATCGGTTCTTTCGGATCATGCAAATGGGAAAAAGGCACCGATTGTATCGGAAGGATTTTATCCGAAAGCAGCAATCATTGATCCGGAACTGACCTATACCATGCCGCCGGCTGTGACAGCAGGAACCGGAATTGATGTGTTGTCCCATGCGATAGAAGGGTATTGGAGTAAGGGACATCAGCCGATTTGTGATACGCTGGCGATTCATGCAGCGGCACTTGTATTTAAGTATCTCTATCGGGCATATGAGAATCCATCGGATGAAGAAGCAAGGGAAAAAATGTGCGAGGCATCTGTCATTGCAGGGCTGGCGTTCACACTTCCTAAAACGACTTCTTCCCATGCATGTTCCTTTCCACTGACGAACATATATCATATTCCGCATGGAGAAGCATGTGGGCTGACACTGGATTATTTTGTCCGTATTAACGCAAGGGGAACCGGATCAGAGCGTGTGGAAACACTGGCAAAGGCATTGGGATTTGCGGATGCAGAAGCACTTGCCGATGCAATTTTTGCATTGAAACAGAAACTGGGACTGCGGTGCGATTTAAAAGACCTGCATCTGGAAGAAGAACAGATTGCGGAGCTTGTGAAAATCAGCAGACATCCGAACCTTTATAATAATCCAGTGGAAATTACGGATGAAATGCTTGATAAAATGTACCGGTATCTTGCAAATTAGTTTGTTTTTGTAGTTATTATGTGTTAAGATAATAATCATGACGAGGAGGTCAGGTACAGGATACCTGACCTCTTTTTCGTATTAATGATACAAAAGTGGAAAAGGAGAATACTACTATGAAATTAGTTACAGCAATTGTAAGACCGGAAAAAGTAATGGATGTCATTAAAGCATTGGAAGAAAGCGGTTATTTTGCATTTTCTAAATGGGCAATTTCCGGAAGAGGAAAAGAAAAGGGAATTCAGGTAGGAGATGTGCTTTATCAGGAAATGGCAAAAAGCATGCTCTATATCACCGTGGAAGATAAAGAAAAAGATGAAGTGGTGGATATTATTGTCAATAGTGCCAAGAGCGGAGCGTATGGCCACTATGGAGATGGAAAAATTTTTGTATCAGATATTGAAGAGGCATATACGATCAGCGAGGAAACACGGGAAGACGAAGACTGAGCAGGGATAGAATGGAGGAATCCGTATGGCGGAAAAGAGAACAAAATTAAAAAAGTCTATGGGACCCGGATCTATCTGGGCAGTAGCGGTAGGATCAATTATTGGATGGGGATGCTTTATTCAGGGGGGACTCTGGACACAGAGAGCCGGCGGTCCATTGCCTCTGTTTTTAGGATTTCTGGTCGGTGGTCTGCTTATGATCGTAGTAGGATACAGTTATTCATACATGATCGCCAAATTTCCTGTAGCAGGTGGTGAGTTTGCTTATGCATACAAAGGGTTTGGACGAACCGCATCTTATATCTGTGGATGGATGCTTTCGCTGGGATATTTGTCAATTGTCGCACTGAACGCGACGGCCCTTCCGGTGCTTGCGTCGTATCTGTTTCCGGGAGTATTTAATCGTGGATATCTGTATACCATTGCAGGCTATGATGTGTATATGGGAGAAGTGGCATTATCTTTGTTTTTTATTGTATTATTTGGAATTATGAATTACCGGGGAGCAAAATCAGTTGGAAATCTGCAGCTGGCAATGGTTTTGATCATGTGTGCAGCAGTTGCGGTTTCTGTTGCCGGAACCGTTCTGACAGGTTCCTTTGATGCAGCAAATCTGGCTCCGGCATATGGGGCAGGAGGGAAAAGTTTCGGAGGTGGATTTGTTTCAATTCTTGCTTTGGCACCTTTTTTATATGTAGGATTTGACTGTATTCCACAGGCGGCAGAAGAATATGATTTTCCACCGCAGAAATGTAAGAAACTGATTATTTCGGCTTTAATTGTGGGAGCACTTATTTACGGAGCTATGGCACTTGTCACAGATAGTGTGTTGCCGTGGCAGCAGGTACTTACTATGAAAGATGCTTCCGGTGCACCGGTTAAGTGGCATACAGGAGCTGTCCTTGACCTTGCAATGGGCAGACTGGGTGTGGGCTTTGTAGCAATTGCTGTATGCATGGGAATCTTCACTGGCATGAATGGCTTTTTCATGACTTCCAGCCGTCTGCTTTTTGGCATGGCAAGGGCAAAAATGCTTCCTTCGGCATTTGGAAAAATTCATCCAAAGCATAAGACACCGTCATTTTGTGTCGTATTTGTTACCATTATCTGCTGCATCTGTCCGTTTTTCGGCAGGGAAGTCATTGGCTGGGTAGTTGATATGTGTTCTGTCGGAACGGCATTTGGATATTTCTTTACCTGTGCCGGGGCATATATATTGTTAAAGAAATATGGTGATCCGACGGATACCAACCGGATTCATCCGGCAGTTGCCATGGGAGGCTGCTTTATCTCGGTTGCAATCCTGTTACTTTTGATTATACCGGGTTCTCCGGCATTTATGGCACCACAATCGTTTATTGCGCTGGTTGTATGGATTCTTTTGGGCGTATTGTTCTACTATATTTCACGAAAGAATTTCATGAAGATTACAAAGCGTGAGATGGATTATCTGATTCTCGGAAATGTGCAGGTGGTACGTGGAATGAGAAAGGGACAGGAGCCAGGACAGGTCGTACAGGGAAATGTGGTAAATCCGAAACAATAACATGAAAACCGTTACCGTGCAGAGATTTCTGCAAATGGTAACGGTTTTGATCTATTTATCTCTATCGCATACCATCATCAAATCGGGCTGCACAATCGTAAGTGGAGAATCATTTAATTTCACATCAAATCATGGCATAGCATATTCCGTCAAAGACTTCCATTCTTTCTGTTTCTGGAAGGTTTTCATATTGGTTAAGCGTGATAAAATCCAGGTTATTTTGTAATCACTTCTTGACACGGAACATGGAAAAGACTACTATAGGAATGAAAAACTAACAGCAGTTATAATAGACTAACTGTTGAGATTTGAAAGGAGAAGAATTATGAAAAAGATGCGCAAAGCATTACTCGCACTGTTATTGTCCATTACGGTAGCAGGAACATCTGCAGCACCGGTTATGGCGGCAGGCACCAACACAAGTGTACCAACGATCCCGACAGAGGAGTCCGACAGCTCCAAGGCGGATAAATTATTTACCGCAGTAAAAGGCGATTACATCCAGTTGTTCAAGGATGCATTATTTGATGTAAAATACAATAAGTATTGGAACGATGACGCAGCAGCCGTTGTCGGAGGGAGTGCTGCAGCAGAAGCCGTAAAGACGCTGAAGGCTTCCGTGGGTTCTACGACCTACGGTGACAAAGCAGATCCAAATACATTTTACTGTGGATTTATCAATGATGTAAAGGAAGTTTCTTTCCAGGACGGTGGCAAAGTAGAATTTACCACAAGCGACAGCAAAAAAGTTTCCCATACGTATAAGTTTTTGAAAAAAGATGCACTCAGCGGTGTGATGGAAGGTTATGTATTCCAGAGCACAGACAAAAACGAGGATGAGTTTAAGTATGTATTCCTCTGCCCGGATACTCCGGCAACAACCTATCACATTGAATTCCGTTACGGCAGCGATCTGACAGAACTGTTAAAACTCAACACCGGAAAATATGCAAACTGGGTAGGCTCCGGTATCTTAAAGAGTGCACTGACAGAGAAAAACGAGCAGATGATCCAAAACTGCATCGCTTTATTCTGTACCGAAAATCTTGCAGAAATGAAGAATGCAGATACCGCAGCACAGCAGAGCGTTTTAGCAGGTGTCTGGGATGCAGATATGTCCGCATATGCCAGCAATCCGCAGTATAAAAACGCAAAAATGTATTGTGAACTGAAAGCGGACGGAACCGGAGTGACGTATTTCGATCCGAATGGAACCGGAACATATACCGAGAGTCCATTTACATTTTATGCATATGACAATGATGGAAAAGAAGATGTAAGCAGTGGTGTATACATCTCAACCGACAGTGAGAAACTTACAAAGGCCAGCAAGTATGCCATCACAAAGAAAGGTGAGGCAACCATCCTTACCTTTGAGACTCCGGACGGTTCTTCCATCAGCTATATCAAGCGTGACACAAAAGTTGCAGTTGTCAGCGAAAATACCTCACTGTATGTAAAGGGTAAGACTAATATTCTTGCAAATGTCGTATCCGGAAGCGGAATTACAACCTACACCAGCAGCAACCCGAAGGTAGCCAAAGTAGATGCCAACGGTAAAGTTACCGCTGTAAAGAAAGGCTCTGTTATCATCACCGCAACTAACAACGGTGTAAGTGGACAGGTAAAAATTACCGTTAAAAATCCAACCTTAAACAAAAAGACAGTAACCCTGAAAAAAGGTAAGACTGCGAAGTTAAGCGTAAAGGGAAGCATCGGAAAAGTAACTTACAAATCTTCGAATACTAAGATCGCAGCCGTATCTTCCAAGGGTGTGATCAAGGCAAAGAAAGCAGGAAAAGTTACCATTACTGTAAAATCTAACGGTATCACAAATAAGTGCAAAGTCACTGTAAAAAATAAATAAATTTTGTAGAAAAACTAAAATGGAGAAAGACTCATGAGAGATTCGTGGGTCTTTTTTCATTTTTATAGAAAATACCGTTTTTTTGCGTTTTTATGGTTGATTGCAGGTGCAGGTATAACGTATAATAAAGATATTATTTATGCAGTCAGTGAAAGAGGCGGTGTTATGGTTACAATTAAAGAAATAGCAAAAATACTGTAATGTTTCGATTGCGACCGTTTCCAATATTATCAATGGGAAACCAAATGCCAGTCAGGAGACAAAGCAGAGGGTACTCAAAGCAATTGAAGAACCGAATTATACTCCGAATTATATTGCAAAAAATCTAAAGACGAGGAGAACGAAGACCATCGGTGTCGTTGTGGAAGATCATAGGAAAGATCATCGTGATACCTATATCAATAAAATTCAGTAAAAGATGCCATCGTGGTATCTATACCAATAAAATTCATGTAAAAGATACCATTGCGGTACCTATATATTGAAAATTTAACATTCAGATACCGGAAAGTCTCTATAGATCAAAAATTGCTTTTCCAGATACCACTTTCTCGAAAAAAGCGGTACCTGAAAAAGCAATTTTTACTATATAGGTGACATTTCCTGATTTCAAGCACTAAAATTTCGAAAAAACGTCACCTGAGCCTTTAATTTTTTATCTATAGATACCAGTCCTTATCATCAAGTGATTTAACCGGGTGTTTTTATGTTTATTTCAGTTTATGGGATTCGCATATCCTTTCCAGGCGCCCCTTAACTGCAAGTTTTATTATGGAAATTTCTATTTGTCGTTAATTAAGTATGTTTGAAAAATAAAACGGAGACATTTTTGATAATTCAGGATATTATTATAGTATAAATAAAACCTTTTTAGCAGTTCAGGACAATATAAAAGTGTAAGGGCAAACCCCTTAAATCGATTTAAGAGAGAAAAAGGATCAGGGATGGATAAGCACGAATTTGAGCAGTTTGTCACCAAACATGGAAAAGACATTCTGCGGTTCTGCAGGATGAATGCCGGGAGTACAGAGCGTGGAAATGAACTGTATCAGGACACCATGGTAAAGCTGTTGGAAAAGCAAAAAAAGCTTGATGTGGCGCAGAATATAAAAAGTTATGCCATGCAGACAGCAATCCTGCTGTGGAAAAACAAAAAGAAAAAATACGCCGTGCGAAACCGCATTCTTCCGGAGAGCAGTCTTGAAGAATACATGGAACAGGGCGGTTTGTCCGGCGCGTGTGAGGATGAAAAAACGCCCGAGCAGCAGATGTTAAATCAGGCGGAAATCGAGGAAGTTCAGGCAGTTGTGGCAGCACTTCCGGAGAAGTACCGGATGCCGGTTTACCTGAATTTTTCCGCCGGAATGACCATGCAGGAGATTGCGGTATGCTTACATATTCCGTTAAGTACCGTAAAAACCCGGATGCGCAAAGCAAAAGCATTGTTAAAAGAACAATTGGAGGCGATCGGATATGACGGATGAACGACTGGATCAGATCTTAAAACAGGCCCTTGCACCGGAAATTGCAGATACAGAGATTGCAGTGAAACAGGCAGGGAGGAACTATTATATGAAAAAAATATGGAAAATAGGAGTTGCAGCAGTTGCATGTGCTGCACTTCTTGTGGCAGGAACTATCGCAGCAGGACACCAGACGGTACAAAAGGAACCGGGAGCAGTCAGCATTTCCAAAAATCCGTTTGTCATCTGTGCACAGGCGGCGGAACTGACAAAGGATAAACCGGTTTACATCAGAGAATCGGTGAGCAATACATTTGGATATGCGGCATGGGATGATGGCAAAACCGGAAAGATGGGATTTGTTATGGAAATGCCGCTCTCTGTCAAGGGCGATGACATTAAAACCATCAGCTATCATATGGAAAATGGATTTTTTCAGGTGACAGATACTGGAGAAACGGACGATATGATCGTTGATTCCGAAGCCTATGAAGGGGATACAGCAGAAGCAGGGATCACAGAGCGTGGGGAAACGGAAGCAACGCTGGATATTTACCAGAAACATGCAGATGATTATATGGTAAAAGAAGTACCATCGGGCGCAAAAGAGCAGGCACTTTCTTCCTACACGGTGGCATATGACAGACAAAGCAGCGAGAATACCACGATCAATATATGCGGAACGCAGGAGTTATCACAGGACGAAATTACTGCAATGCACAGCAGTACCACAGATCCCGGGGAACTTGCAAAACTCTATGACAAGGTGTTCAAAGACACCGTGATCACCTGTACGGTAACGTTTAATGACGGCACAAGCCAGAAGCGGCAGATCGGCATTGGCGGTGCGGTCATGACCTACGAAGAACTGGGAACACAGACGGATGAACCGGTGGAAAGCCCGGAAGATCCGTCGCAGAAACAGGCATTTTTAAAGCTGCAGATAAAATAAAAAGATCCTTATAAATTCCTTAGAATTCTCCTTTATACTGATTTTACAAATCAAGAGGAGGATGAAACATGGAACAGAATATGATCACGATCAGAAATCTGTCAAAAGAATTTAAAGGACAAAGCGTTCTGAAAAACATTACAATGGAAATCCCCAAAAACTGTGTATACGGACTTTTGGGGGCAAACGGCGCGGGAAAATCCACGCTGTTGAAAACAATCACCGGATTGTTAAACCCTACGTCCGGTGAAATTTATTTTGAGGGGCATAAGTGGACGCGGGCAGATCTGGCGGATATTGGCGCGCTGATCGAGACACCGCCCATTTATGAAAACCTGACGGCGTGGGAGAACATGAAAGTGCGCGCGCTTCTTCTCGGAATTCCGGATGAAAAAATTCAGAAAGTACTTAAAACCGTCGACCTGACGGATACGGGAAAGAAAAAAGCAGGGGCTTTTTCCCTCGGAATGAAGCAGCGGCTTGGCATCGGTCTGGCACTTTTGAATGATCCGAAACTGCTGGTACTTGACGAACCGGTCAACGGGTTAGATCCACTTGGAATTCAGGAGCTGCGCGCACTGATCCGGAGTTTCCCGCAAAAAGGCATTACGGTGATCATTTCAAGCCACATTTTAAGTGAAATCCAGCAGACTGCCGATTACATCGGGATCATTGCAAAGGGAACGGTGGGATTTGAAGGAAAACTGCAGGAACAGCAGGATCTGGAGGCATTGTTTATGAAGGTTGTCGCAAAAGGAGGGAATGAATCATGAAACATTATTTTCAGGCGGAACAGTTAAAATACCGTCATACCTCCGTGGCAGCAATTACGTTCGGCATGCCGATGTTTACGGCGTTTCTGGCATTCTGGCTGACCTCTTCCTATTTTTCCATTGATGTGTACAACTGGTGGTACATCGGGCTGTATCCGGGGTTTCTGGGCATTTTGTGCAGCATCATCGGGAAAAAGGACAAACAGAAAAAGAATTACACGATATGGTCACTGCCCTGCGGCATGGAACAGATCTGGGACGCAAAAATCCTTGTCGGAATAAAGATGTCGGCGGTTGCAGTTGCTGGACTTACGCTGTTTTCCATGATGGGGCAGATGCTGCTGGAATCTGTGGGGAATCTGAAGATGAGGCAGGCAATCCCGATTCCGGCACAGATACTGGCAGGAATTGTGTTGTGGCTTACCACACTCTGGGAGATTCCGTTCTGCCTGCTTCTTGCACAGAAAATAAGCACATTTCTGATGCTTGTGATCCATGTTGGAATCTATAGTATTTTGTCTACGTCGGTATCGTTAAAACCGTGGTTTGCGCTGTTTCCGGGAGCGATCACATCGCGGCTGATGTGTGTCGTGATCAAAGTGATGCCAAACGGACTGCCGTTTGAGCCGGGGCAGGTGACCTATTCTCCGGAACTCGGCAGAGTGAGTGGTCTGTTGATTGGAATTCCTGCCGCACTTCTGTGGTTTCTGGTATTCTGGCTGGCAGGCAGAACATGGTTTCGAAAGCAGGTGGCAGAATGACAAAACGTGTGATGGGAAGTGTCCGGGCAGAACTTTTGAAAATGAAGCATACTTTTTTAATTCCGTTTCATGTGGCGGTGCCGGTTATCATCGCTGGTTTCATGCTGTTTTATTATCGCGGGACCATAGGAAATCCCATGGGACAGACCATGGCATATTTTGAACTGATCGGTATCGGGCTTCCGTTTGTGGTGAGCATTGTGTGTGCGGGAAATATCGGACTTGAGGAGCAGAATCATTTTCAGGTATTTCTCGGGAACTACAAAGTAAAGGGCAAAGGGTTTGTTATAAAGGGCGTGGTTCTTTTTGGCATGGGGTTTCTTGCAATTTTCGGGGCAGCAGTTCTTTTTGCTGCCGGGTATCATTTTTTACTGGGAAAAGAGGGGATTGGCATGCAGTATGTGCGGCTGACGGGGACACTGATTTTCGGAAGTGTGCCGTTGTATCTGGAGCATTTGTTCCTGAATCTGATCTTTCCAAAGACCGTATCCCAGTGCGTGGGCGTGGCGCAGTCGGTGGTGTCCGCCCTGTTTCTCACCGGGCTTGGGGAGGGCAGATGGCAGTTTTTTCCGGCTACGTGGAGTGCAAGGGGCATTCGGTACTGCAATGATCCCGTAAACGGGAAACGTGTTTTGTTTTGTCTGTTGCTCCTGTTTCTGATATGTGTCATAATCGGAGTATGGTTTCATAAATATGAAGGAAGGCAGTGCAATGACTGAGATATTGGCAATTGATGATGACCGGGAAATTTTAGCTGTGATCAAAAAAGCACTTTTGCGGGAAGGGTATCAGGTGACGGCACTTGAAGATCCGCTGCAACTGGAGGAAGACAAACTGGGCAGATACCAGCTCATTCTTTTAGATGTGATGATGCCGGGCATAGACGGGTTTGATCTGTGCCGCAGAATCCGCGAAAAAGTGGATTGTCCGATTCTGTTTCTCACGGCAAAAACCGAAGAGAAAGACGTAATGACCGGGCTTGGCGCGGGTGGGGATGACTATATCACAAAACCGTTCGGGATCGGGGAACTGCGGGCGAGAGTTGCTGCACATATCCGGCGGGAAAACAGGGAAAAAACGCATACGATCTGTATCGGGGAGGTGCGTTTTTCCATGCAGGAGAGAAAAATCTATGTGCAGGAACATGAACTTGTTTTTACAAAGGCGGAATATACGATCTGCGAATTTCTGGCATTAAACCACGGACAGGTATTTTCGAAAGAACGGATTTTAGAGCATGTATTCGGATTTGACGGGGACAGCAACAGTTCCGCAATTACGGAGCATGTAAAAAATATCCGTGCAAAATTCCAGAAATTCGGGATCAACCCGATTGAAACGGTTTGGGGGATCGGCTATCGATGGAAATGAAAAAAAGAAGACAAAAAACACTGACCGGGCTGTTTTTGAAATTTGCGGCGTTATTCTGTCTGGATACGTTCGGAATCGGAATGTTCTGTCTGGTGCTTCTGGTATTAAGTCCCATGACAGGATTTACGCTGCCTGCCAATTATGCGGAGCTGCAACTGACGGACCATACGGAAGAAATTAAGGCTGCGGGGATAGATGTGGAAGCCCTGATTCCGGATGGATGCAGATACGGGATTTACGATGCGGCGGGGCGGTTTAAGACCGGAACTTTTTCGGCAGACGCGCAGAAAAGGGCATGGCAGGGGTATAAAAACGGCAGTAAGTATGCATCCATGGGAAAGTATTACCGCTATATTAAGCAGAACAGCGGCGATATCTGTATTGTAAAATACGATTTGCATATGAGGTATGCGTACGATAAATTAAACGGCATTGTTCCATCTCTGGAGATACTGACACCTGTGCTTGGCGTGGTGCTGTTTTTCCTGCACGCCACATTGTTGTCTGGCCATTTTGCAAAAAAATTAAAACGGGAGCTTAGGCAGCTACGCGAAGTTACGGAAAAAATTGGACAAAATGATCTGGAGTTTGAAACCGGACCATCGCAGATTAAGGAGATTGACGATGTGATGTCCTCACTTTCCGGCATGAAAGAAGCATTAAAAGATTCGCTGACCAGACAGTGGGACGCACAGCAGCAGAAAAAAGAGCAGCTTGCGGCACTGACACACGATATTAAGACACCGCTTACTGTCATCAAAGGAAATGCCGAGCTTTTGGCGGAGACGGATTTGTCTGCGGAAAACCGGGAGTGTACGGATGCTATTTTGGCGAATGTGGGCAGCATGGAGCAGTATTTGGAGCATATGCGGCAACTGCTGTATGGACGTGACCGCGCAGAGGAGACAGAAGTAGTCACCTGTGCGCGTTTGAAAGAGCAGTTCAAAGAAGCAGCCATGCAGATTGCGGCAGCGGAAAAAGTTCCGGTTGTTTTTCAGGAGGATTCCCTGTGTGGGAATGTATGCTGCAAGCCAGGACCGGTTGGCAGAGCGTGGAAAAATGTGGTCAGCAATGCGGTGGAACACACAGACCGGGCGCGCGGGATCGTGGTGCGCCTGCAGATGGAAGTGTATGAGGGGCAGGAGTATCTGACTGCAACCGTCCGCGATTTTGGAAAGGGTTTTTCGGAGCAGGATCTCATCTATGCAGATCAGGAATTTTACAGCGGGGATGCCAGCCGGCATGACCGGACGCATCAGGGGCTTGGTCTTGCGATCACAAAAAAATTCTTAAAAGAGCAGGGCGGCATGCTTTGTTTTTACAACCACGCGGAGTCTGGAGCGGAAGTGGTGTGCCGGATCAAAACGGCTGAGTTGTTTTAAACAATACATCGTTAAATCGGGTAAATGGTAAGTATAAAAGTTGAAAGCCAATATTATCATGTATGGAAATGTAAACGGTTACATGGCAAAAATAACAAAATAAATAGGGAAAATGACCTGAAAAAGAGAAAAAACTGTGCAATACAACGAAAACAAAGAGCATGTATTGACATAAATTTTGCATAAGCATATAATGCAATCAATGAAAACGGTTACATAAGGAGGCGTTAACTATCGATAAAAATATCACAATATCAGATATTGCAGAGAGAGCAGGAGTCTCCAAGGCAACGGTATCCAGAGTATTGAACTCTCCGGATATTGTAGAAGAACATACAAGAGAAACTGTAAGCCGGATTATAAAAGAGTTACATTATACACCATCCCAGACGGCAAGAAATCTTTCTATGAAAAGTTCATCAACAATTGGTGTTATCGTACCAGAAATCAGTAATACCTTTTTCGGAGAATTGTTTTCAGGGGTCGAAGATGTAACAAAGAAACATAACTATTCTCTGCTTTATTCTGGAAATGACAATGATAAAGAGGCTGATTATAAAGCTTTGGATATGATGAAAATGCAGCGGGTCAGAGGATTATTATATATTCCTGCAGTGAACTATGCAGCATTAGGCATTCTGGATAAGTTGCAGCGAAAGCTGGATCGGATGAATTGCCCGATTGTATGTATGGATCGAGACGTTGGACTCAAATGCGATATTGTTCATTTTGATGATCAGAGTGCGGTTCGTAAAGCAGTGCTTGCCTTGGCGAATGAGGGGCACAGTAAGATTGCAATTATTATAGGTGAGGAAGAAAATATTCTTTCCATCCAACGTTTTGAAGGCTATCTGGAAGGCCTCAAACAGGCAGGAATCCAGTATGATGAGAAGCTTGTATTAAGAGGTTCCTATACAAGGGTGTCTGGTTATCAGGTAACAAAGAGGATGATTGCACAGGAAGATCAGCCGACGGCTGTGATTACATGCAATAACCTGTTGAGTAAGGGTTATTTGCAGGCGGTATGTGAACATACACACGGAAAAACCGATTTGTATACACATATTGGTCTGGATGAGATTGATATGATGCAATATCTTGGTATTCCTTATAATTGTATCCAGCGTGATGCATATGAATTAGGTCGTTCGGCGGCCGAATTACTGATGAAGAGGATTGAACAGCCGGAGGAAGCATATCAGCACATGATATTGAGTTCTCCGTTAATTCATCAGACGTTCTAGTTTATAAAAGAGTGATTGTGTGTTACTCATAAAATACACAATCACTTACTTATTACAAAAAAATGAAAGCGGTTTCATTAAACGAAAGGAAGGTAAGATATATGAAATTAGCAATGGGATGTGATCCGGCAGCGTATCGGTTCTATCAGAAATTATTAGAGAGAATGAGAGACGAGGGGTACGATATTATTGACATCGGATGTGAGTCCGAACAGGAAGCCGATGGCGGAAAATATGCAGAAATAGCAGAAATTGTTTCAAACAAAGTTGTGAACAGAGAATGCGATTATGGAATTCTTATTTGCGGAACCGGTCAGGGAATGGCAATGGCAGCTAACAAGATTCCAGGAATTCGTGCAGTGCTTTGTTACGATGTATTTCCGGCGGTTCTTAGCAAGAATGATAATAATGGAAATGTTTTGTGTACGGGCGCATGGTTTATGGAGAAGAAAGGAATTGATTTCACAATGGCAATGATTCATGCGTGGCTGTTCTCTGGTTATACAGGGACACATGAAGATGGCATGCAGGCGCTTAGTCGCCTTGATCATAAAAAATATCAGGAGGTGATGTAACATGGATCGTTTTCAGGAGTTGTCAAAGATTGCATTGGATGAGTTATCAGAAGTTTTTGCAAGAATGAGCGATGAAAATGTCAGGGAACTATTGGAGGAAATCAAAAAAGCAGACCGTATTTTCCTGCTGGGTGCAGGAAGAGAAGGGCTTTCGACGAGAGAGTTTGCAATGCGGTTAATGCATTTGGGGAAGGAGTCTCATTGGGTATGGGACGATACAACTCCATCAATGGGCAAAGGTGATTTGTTCATCTGTGCATGCGGAAGCGCAGACGTGGCGCATGAAAATATACTTTGTGACAATGCAAAGAAAACCGGCGCAACGCTTCTTCTGATCACACCGTCTGCGAAGGGGCACATTCTGGATATCGCAGATAAAGTGGTTCGGATTCCGGCAACAGCCTATAAGGCGGTATACAATTCAGAGGATGAATATGTACCGACCGTTCAGATGATGGGGAATCAGTTTGAACAGGCCTTGCTAGTATTCTTTGATGTTATTGTAATGATGCTTAGCGAAGAAATGGGAATTTCCAATGAAGAGATGGAATCCCGCCACAGAAATATTGAGTAGATAAGAAAAAGGGGGACAAAATTATGGTAAAAAAATTATTAGCAATGGTTTTAGGAGTAACAATGTTGATTGGTGCAACAGGTTGTTCGGCGGTTGATACAGGATCGGGAACAGGAACCAGTGATACAAAATCAGATACGCAGGTAAGTGTGAATGCAGATTTATTAGATGCAACACAGTACAAATCTGATAAAGAGGCAGCAGATTGGACCATCGCAGTTGTTGTAAAAGATGGAACTTCTGACTGGTTTAAGCGTATGCAGGTCGGAGTCGATGAGTTTGGTCAGACAAAGACGGTTAATGTTATTCAGAAAGGACCAGCTAATGCAGATGCAGCTTCACAGGTTCAGCTGGTGGAAGATATGATTAATCAGGGAGTCGATGCTCTTTGCATTGTTCCGATTGATCCGGGTGCACTTGAGTCAGTCTTACAGAAAGCAATGGAAAAAGGCATTGTTGTAATCAGTCACGAAGCATCTGACCTTAAGAATACATTGTATGATGTAGAAGCATTTACCGCAGAAGATTTTGGCGACACAATGATGCAGGAACTTGCAAAAGCGATGGGGGAGAAGGGACAGTACGCACAGATGGTTGCCTACACAACGTCGACAACACATATGGAATATTCCAATGCTGAGTATACATATCAGAAAGAAAACTATCCGGACATGTCCTTAATTAATGATACCGTACCATCTGCTGAATCATCTGAAAAAGTTGATACAGCATACGAGAAAGCAAAAGAGTTATTAAAAGCAAATCCGGAACTCGCAGGATTTACAGGTGCGGCTTCTGTTGATATTTTAGGTGAAGCACAGGCAACAGAAGAATTAGGTTTGACAGATAAGGTATCAATTGTCGGTGTCGGTACACCAAATGCCACAAGAGAGTATGTAAAGAATGGAACAATTGATGCGGTATGTCTGTGGGATCCGGCATCAGCAGGTTATGCAATGTGTGATCTGGCTTATAAAGTATTGGCAGGAGATGAAATTACAGAAGGCATTGATCTTGGACAGAAGGGATATGAAAGCGTTACAATTCAGGAAGGTGCAAATCGTTGTGTATTAGGAAACGCTCCGTTAATTTTAAATACGGACAATATTGACGACTATGACTTTTAAATTTTAGATCCAGTATCAAAACTCCTTATAAATTTTGATGGAAATCCGGATTAACGAAACATATGAAAAACATGTTTTTCCAGTGGCTGCGATGAAGTTGATGGTATCCGGATTTCCTGTAAATGAATGATGTTTAGAAAGAGAGTGAGGGACCAATGTCAGAAAATATTTTGTGTGTAAAGAATATCAAGAAATCATTTGGCGGTGTGCATGCATTAAAGGGTGTTGATCTGACCATTAAAAAAGGCGAGACACATTGTCTTGCCGGAGAGAATGGATGTGGAAAATCAACTATTATAAAAGTAATTTCAGGGTTTTACAAACCGGATGAAGGTACCATTGAAATCGATGGAAAAGGATATACAAATATGTCTACAGCAGATGCGATTGCAGCAGGTATTCAGGTGATTTATCAGGATTTTTCTATTTTCCCAAATCTCACGGTAATGGAAAATCTCGCATTCAATCAGGTATTAGCGGAAAAGAAGAAATTTGTTAATAAGAAAGAATTCAGAAGGATAGCCGAAGAAGCTGTCCGAAAAATTAATTTCGATGTAGATCTTGACGCGCGAGTGGAAACACTTCCGGTTGCAGATAAGCAGTTGATTGCGATTTCCAGAGCACTGCTCCATAACGCAAAACTCATCATCATGGATGAGCCGACAACTGCGTTGACAAAAAGAGAGGTAACCCGTCTGTTTGGAATCATTGAAGAATTAAAAAAAGAAGGCATTACAATTTTATTTGTTTCTCATAAATTGGATGAGGTATTTGAAATCTCTGACAGTATTACAATTCTCCGAAGCGGACAGAATGTATACCATTGCCCGGCGAGTGAAATGACTGAAGAAAAATTCACTTATTACATGACCGGAAGAAACATTGATACTTCTGAGAAAAAAGAAGTGAAAGATTTTTCGGAGACCGAAAAAGTCCTGGAGGTGAAAGACTTATCTGCAAAAGGATTTGAACATATAAACTTTGATCTGCACGCAGGAGAAATCCTGGGTATTGCAGGACAGCTGGGATCCGGACGTACGGAACTGAGCCTTGCATTGTTTGGAATGCTGAAACCGACCGGTGGCAGTATTTGTATTTCGGGTAAGGAAGTAAAACTGAAAAATGTAGCAGAGGCACAGAAACAAGGGATTGCCCTTGTTCCGGAGGATCGTTTGACGGAAGGTTTGTTCCTGCCACAGCCGATCTACAAAAATATTGCGGTAACGAGTCTGAAAGAGCTTTCCGGAGCATTGGGAAGCGTGAAAGAATCTGCGCAGAAAGAATTATCCGAGCACTGGGTGAAAGAAATCGGAGTTGCAACGAAAGATCATACACTTCCTGTTCAGACACTTTCCGGTGGTAATCAGCAGAAAGTTGTTCTTGCGAGATGGCTGGCAACGCATCCGAAAATTCTGATCTTAAACGGACCAACGGTTGGTGTTGATATTGGAGCAAAGTATGATATCCATAAATTGTTGCGGGAACTGGCAAAGCAGGGGATGGCGGTGTTGGTTGTGTCCGATGATGTGGCTGAAATTACAGCGTTGTGTGATCGGGCTTTGATTATGAAAGCAGGAAGCATGACCGGTGAATTTAAAGGTGAAGATCTCACAGATGACAATCTGTATAAGTCGACAATATAGGAGAGGGGTGGAAAGATGAAACTTAAGATGAAAGACATATTGAAGCAGACAGAGTTTTATGTGTTTTGTATTATTGTGGCATTTGCATTCATCATTCAAGTACGTTCCGGACAGTTTTTTACCAGTAACAATTTAATGGATCTGGTTCGATCAATGATTATACCTGGAATTTATGCTATATGTGCGTTACTTAGCTTTGTAAGCACTGGTGCGGATGTATCATTTCCGTTAATTGCAGCACTGTCTGCTTATATTGCAGTAACACTGGGCAATCAATTTTCATTAGGTGTTATTCCGATTTTTGTGATTGCAATTGCCGTTGGCTGCCTGATTGGATGTATTAATGGATTTTTCATAGTGAAATACAAATTTAACAGCTTGATTGTTACACTTGGTACATCTTCTATCTGCAGTGGTATTTTATTTGGTACATTTGAAGCAGGAAGAACGGAGCTGCCTAAGAAACTTTATGCGCTGAGTAAGATTAACCTTGTTACGGTAACAAATTCAAAATCCGGTCTTAGTTCTTCACTTCCGTTTACGTTTGTTATCATGATCGTTCTTTATTTAATTGCATATTTCATTCTTAATTATACAATGGCAGGAAGAAGTGTGTATGCGGTTGGAGGAGATGAAGTCAGCGCAGAGCGGGCGGGTATCAATGTTGGCAAAGTTAGATTTATGGTTTTTGTTGTGAATGGCGGTATTGCAGCTATTGCAGGTCTCTGTTATGCAATGATGTCGTATTTTTATCTGCCGAATGAATATGCCGGAGAAGAAATGCTTGTTATTGCAGCAGTTGTTCTTGGTGGAACGCGTATGGTTGGTGGTATTGGTACACTTAAGGGGTGCCTTCTTGGAACCTTGCTTCTTACAATGGTTTCCAATAGTTTGATTTTGCTTGGGATTTCTGTATATTGGGAAAAAGTATTTATTGGAGCAATCATTATTATTGGTACTGCGGTATCCGCTATGCAGGCGATGCGAGCATCAAAGACATCAGCAAAGAAGAAGGGGGTAGAGTAAACATGAATGAAGCAAAGAAAATGAAAAAGAGCATTACCTTACCTTTCGATGACAACTCAAAAAGACTGATTATTATTCTTGTGGTACTGTTGTTTGTTACAGGAATTACAAAGTCCTCACAGTTTTTAAATGTTGGTAATATCCAGTCAATCGGAAAGCAGCTGACAGAATATGGTCTTATGTCACTTGGAATGGGTGTCTGTATGCTGAGTGGTGGAATTGATCTGTCCACTGTCTATATTGCAAATCTTTGCGGTATTAGTGCAGGATTGATTATTCAGAGTAATACAAGCGGTGCAGCGGGCATTGTACTTGCATGTGTTGTTGCACTTGTTGTAGGTGCTTTATGTGGTATTTTTAATGGATTTCTGGTCAGCTTTCTTAATATTCCGCCGATGCTGGCAACTCTTGGAAGCTATGAACTGTATATGGGGATATCGATTGTATTGTCACAGGGAAGTACCGTTTCCGCAGATGGTCGGTTTAATATTCTTTCGGCAATGACAATTTTTGGAATTCCGTTACCATTTATTTTGTTTTTACTTTGCACGGTTATTTTGACATTGATCATGAGTAAAACAAGTTTTGGAAATAAAGTTTATCTTGTGGGAACAAATGCAAAATCGTCGAAATTTGCAGGAATCAATGTAAAGAAGACCACACTTTGCTGTTACATGATTTCCGGAATCCTGTCCGCTATTGCAGGACTGGTAAGCTTATCCAGATTGAATTCCGCGAAAGCTGATTTTGGAACGAGTTACACAATGCAGACGATTTTGGTTGCTGTCTTAGGTGGAATTAATCCGGATGGAGGATTTGGTAATATTCCGGGTATTGCCTTTGCTGTGATTATTTTACAGACATTATCATCGTATTTGAATCAGTTCCCATCCATCAGTAATTACTACAGAGACATGATCTGGGGTGTGGCATTGCTTGCGGTGCTGGTATTCAATATTACAATTTCGAAGAAACGTGCAAAAAAGGCAGCGTCTAAATAACAAAGGAGAGATAAATTATGCAACACGGAATTTATTATGCATATTGGGAACATGAATGGAATGGCAATTACCACTATTATATTGACAAGGTGGCAAAACTTGGATATGACATTCTTGAAATTGCTGCTGGTCCGCTTCCGGAATATAGCAATGAGGAATTAAAGGCATTAAAGGATCATGCAAAGGAACAGAATATTCGTCTTACGGTTGGATATGGCCCAGCACTAGAGAATAATATTGCAAGCAGTGATCCGCAGGTGCGTAAACACGCGCTGGATTTTTATACGGATTTATTCCAGAGAATGGAAAAAATCGGGGCAACCTTAATTGGCGGAGCACTTTATTCCTGCTGGCCAATTGATTATTCGAAGCCGGTTGACAAAAAAGGTGATTGGGAGCGTGGCATTGAAGGAATGGCAAAACTTGGAAAAATTGCTTCGGAATGTGGAATCGAAGTGATTGGACTTGAGTGCCTGAATCGTTTTGAAAATCATGTGCTGAATACGGCGGCAGAAGGGGTATCTTTTGTTAAAAGCGTTCGGGAACTGGAACCCAAGGCTTCCAATGTTAGTGTTATGCTGGACACCTTTCATATGAACATCGAAGAAGAGAGTATCGGTGCCGCAATCCGTACGGCAGGAAATCTGCTTGGACATTTCCATACCGGAGAGTGTAACCGTATGGTGCCGGGCAAAGGCAGAATTCCCTGGAGAGAAATTGGTGAGGCACTTCGCGATATTCGGTATGATAAGACGGTTGTAATGGAACCTTTTGTAATGCAGGGAGGAACGGTAGGACAAAATATTAAAGTATGGCGCGATATTGTTCCGGATACCAGTGAAGAGGCATTGGATCGTGATGCTAAGGCAGCATTGGAATTTGAACGATATATGCTTGGTTAAACAGGAGGAAACAGCGTGAAGCAGTATGATGTGATTGCTCTTGGAGAGCTATTGATTGATTTTACGGATTATGGTAAAAGCGAGCAGGGGAATCCTGTTTTTGAAGCAAATCCCGGAGGTGCACCATGCAATGTGCTTGCTTTACTGAAAAAGTATGGAAGATCGTGTGGGTTTATCGGTAAAATTGGAGATGATCTGTTTGGGAAAATGCTGACAGACATACTGGACGAAATTGGAATTAATCATGATGGACTGATTGTTGATCCGTATTATAATACGACATTGGCATTTGTGAAAAACTTTGAAAACGGAGATCGTGAATTTTCATTTTACCGGCACCCGGGAGCTGATATGATGCTAAAGGCAGAAGAGGTTGCTTATGATCAGATCAGGCAGGCTAGAATTTTTCATTTTGGGACATTATCCATGACGGATGAAAAGGTGAGAGAAGCAACGGTTCAGGCAATCACATTAGCCAAAGAACAGGGATTGTTAATCTCTTTTGATCCGAATCTTCGCCAGCCTCTCTGGAAAAGTCTGGATGAGGCAAAAGTTCAGATTGCATATGGGTTAGGTCAATGTGATGTTTTGAAAATTTCGGATAATGAAATTGAATTTATGACAGATACATCAGATTTTGATGAAGGTGTACAGATTTTGATGGATCAATATCCGAATATTCGATTGTTGAATCTGACTGCAGGTGCAGATGGAAGTTATTCCTATTATCAGGGGAAAAAGGTATTTGCACCATCGTATCTGCTGGGAGGGACAGTAGATACAACAGGGGCAGGAGATACTTTTTGTGGCAGTGTATTAAATTATCTTTTGGAACATGATGTCGATCATCTGACAGAAGAACAATTGATTGAAATGCTCAGAATCTCAAATGCTGCTGCATATCTTGTCACAACAAAAAAGGGTGCGATTCGTTCTATGCCGAATCCGGATGAAGTCGGAAAAATTGTTAAAAGTAAATAGCACACATATTTTTAATCTCTGCATTACTGTGTTTATACAGTTTATGCAGAGTTTTTTGATGTGACAAAAGCAGGGGTATATGAAATGTCAATAAAAATTACTGTAAACAACGGAAATCTGATGCAATTTTCGCATTGTAAATAAACGCGCAATATGCTAATATGTAGAAAGTTTCATAAAGAAGATCGTTGGTGCCTGTCATATAAAGCCACTTTGCATGGGATATATGGGCTTGTATGCACAGGGTAAAAGGGAAACAGGTGCAAATCCTGTACGAACTCGTCACTGTGATTAGGGAGTAACTGCAAGGAGCACATCGCATGAGAGATCCATTAAGGTGGATGCGATATATGTACTCAGTCACTGATGCAATGACCGCATTGGGAAGGCGAAGCATGTTATGATGATCTATGAGCCAGGAAACCTGCCAATGATCTGGTACAGAAAGTTTTTACTTTCAGATCACGAGTCATTGATCGTACTGCATGTTACAGAAAACTGTGTGGGACAGCCGTCCACAGACAGTTCCTTTTTGCATGGGTTGATTGCTCCTTTCGGAATGTTCCGGGTGGGGCTTTTCTTTTGGCACTTTGGATGATGCGTGATCTTATGAGATGAAGCAACCCGTCAACCCAAAGAATACATCGCATGAGAAATCCGTCAGGGTGGATGTGGTGTATGCAGGAAATGCAGTCTATGCTGTATTTCAAAAAGGAGAGAATTATGAGAAAGAAAACACTTGCATTGTTTCTGACATGTGTACTGGCTGCAGGCATGCTTGCCGGATGTGGAAACAAGGACAGCAAAGACAACAAAGACAACAATCAGGTAGAAAATTCGCAGGGTACAGAGTCTGCAAAAGACGATCAGGCAGCTGCAGATGAGGTAGCAGAATTGATTGATGCTATTTATGTTCAGGAAAGAACAGATAAAACCGATGAGCAGTGTGCTGCTGCAAAAGAAGCATGGGACAAGCTGACAGATGCACAGAAAGCACTTGTTTCCGGTGAAAATGCAGATCCGGATTATTTCGGCAGAGATACCGGTGATGCTTCCAAGGATGATCCGTTAAATCAGGATAATATCGGAGATAACGAAATCCTTGTCGTAAGCTTTGGTACATCTTTTAATGACAGCCGTGTTGCAGATATCAGTGGTGTGGAAAAAGCCATTCAGGCAGCAAATCCGGACTGGGCAGTCCGCAGGGCATTTACCGCACAGATCATTATCAATCACGTACAGGCAAGAGATGGCGAGAAGATCGACAACGTAGACCAGGCATTACAGAGAGCGGTTGATAATGGGGTAAAGAATCTGGTGATCCAGCCGACACATCTGATGCATGGGGCAGAGTATGATGAACTTGTCGGAGAGCTGGATGCATATAAGGATAAGTTTGAAAAAGTTGTCGTTGCGGAACCGCTGCTTGGCGAAGTTGGTGATGATGCAACAGTGATCAACGATGACAAGAAGGCGGTTGCAGAAGATATTACAGCAGAAGCCGTAAAGACCGCAGGATACGATTCACTGGATGCTGCAAAGAAGGACGGTACTGCATTTGTATTCATGGGACACGGTACTTCCCATTCTGCAAAGGTAAGTTACAGCCAGATGTCTACACAGATGGATAAGCTTGGTTATGACAATGTCTTTATCGGAACCGTAGAGGGGGAGCCGGAAGAGACTTCCTGTGAGAATGTGATTCAGGCAGTGAAAGATGCCGGATACAAGAAAGTAATTCTTCGTCCACTCATGGTTGTTGCCGGAGATCATGCAAACAATGATATGGCAGGAGACGATGACGATTCCTGGAAAAGCCAGTTTACTGCAAGCGGTAATTTTGACAGCATTGATACACAGATTGCCGGACTTGGTGAGATTGAAGCTGTTCAGAAACTTTATGTAGAGCACACAAAAAATGCAATTGAGTCACTTGGAAAAGTTTCCAAGTCTGCTTCTTCCAGCGCGGATGCCGCGCTGGAGGACGGCACTTATACCGCAAAGTTCAATACCGACAGTGGCATGTTTCATGTCAACGAGGCAGATAACGGATGTGGAACACTTACGGTGAAAAATGGAAAAATGACCATTCACATCCGTCTGGTGTCTAAGAAAATCATCAATCTGTTTGTTGGAACAGCAGCAGATGCAGCAAAAGATGGTGCCAAACTGTTACAGCCAACCAACGATACCGTAAAGTACAGTGATGGAACCACAGAAGAAGTCTATGGATTTGATGTACCAGTAGAAGCACTCGACAAAGAGTTTGATCTGGCAATTCTCGGAACAAAGGGAACCTGGTATGACCATAAAGTAAGTGTATCGGACGCACAGAAAAATTAGTGGATAGAAAGTATGAAAAGTAAGAAATTAACCACAATTATGTTATCCTTTTGTATATGTCTGTCGATTCTGACCGGCTGCGGTTCTTCCACCAAAAACGATCAGACACAGCAGAAAGCCACTGAAACACAGATGGCGGAAACAGAACAGGATACGTCGCTGGAGGACGGGGAGTATACCGCAAATGTAAAGCTCGAAGGCGGAAGCGGCAGAGCTTCTGTAGATTCCGAGGCAAAAATAAAAGTGACAGACGGACAGGCATATGCAACGATTGTCTGGAGCAGTTCCCACTATGATTATATGCTGGTGGACGGACAGAAATATGAAAATGAAAACGAAGGGGGCAATTCCACGTTTACCTTCCCGATTGCGGGAGTGCCGTGCCAGATGGATGTCGTGGGAGATACCACGGCCATGAGTGTCCCACATGAGATTGACTATACATTGACATTTTCCTTTCCGGAAGATGTCAGTTTTGGGGATTTGAAACAAACCGGACGTCTGGAACTGGTCTATGCGGATCAGTTTCAGGTCGATATATATGGAAATTATAAATTGATAACGATCGTGGATAACGGTCGTTTTTTACTTATTCCAAAGGGTGTGCCTGTACCGAAAGATCTGCCGGCGGATGTAATTGCATTGCAGCAGCCCTTAAATCATGTATATCTGGTATCGAGTGCCGTTATGGATCTGGTCTGTCAGGTGGATGGGCTTTCCCACGTCACATACACGGCATTGAAAGCAAATGACTGGTATGTCCAGAAAGCAAAAGAAGCCATGGAAGATGGAACATTGGTTTATGCGGGGAAATACAGTGCCCCGGACTACGAACAGCTGTTACAGGGCGGCTGTACATTTGCAATCGAAAATACGATGATTACACACAATCCGGAAGTGAAAGAAAAACTCGAAGAACTTGGCATCAGGGTGATGGTCGAGCGTTCCAGTTATGAAAAGCATCCGCTGGGACGGCTGGAATGGATCAAACTGTTCGGTGTTTTGTTTGGAAAACAACAGCAGGCAGATGACTATTTTAATAAACAGGTAAAACGTGTGAAACCGATTCTGGGAAAAAAGAGTACCGGGAAAAAGGTGGCATTTTTTGCAGTTTCTTCGGACGGGACGATCACTGTGCGCAAGCCAAACGACTATGTCTCTGCGATGATCGGACTTGCAGGCGGTATCTATTCACTCGGAAATTATACCGATGAAGAAAAAAATGCACTTTCCACGATGAAAATGCAGATGGAAGATTTTTATTCTGCGGAGGTTGATGCGGATGTGCTGATCTACAACGGAACCATTGAGGGGGAATTGACGTCCGTTGATGAGCTGGTAAAGAAAAACAGCCTGTTTGCGGATTTTCAGGCGGTAAAAAGCGGACAGGTATACACAACGGGAAGCAATTTTTACCAGCAGTCTACCGGAACCTGTGATTTTATCGAGGATCTGAATCAGATCCTGACGGGAGAAGGGGATGGAACATACCGGTTTCTGAAGAAATTGCAGTGAGCCGGAGCGTACGGATGTACAAATAATAACAATTGTCGTAATGCATGAGGAGCAGAACATGAGATCACAAATAAAAGAAAAAAAGAATAATTCCGGGACAGAAACAAACAGAACGCTCCGCTATCTGGTTTCTTTTCTTGTGATCATGGGATTGCTGGTCGTTTTGTTTTTCTGGAACATTGGCGTTGGCAGCGTAGAAATGTCTTTTTCGGACTTCTGGAGTGTGCTGACAAAGCACCAGCCGGATGCTGCGTTGTATCAGATTGTATGGAAAATCCGTCTGCCCCGTATTATCGCGGCGATGCTGCTCGGAGGGGCACTTTCGGTATCGGGTTTTTTGCTGCAGAGTTTTTTTCAGAATCCGATTGCGGGACCATATGTGCTTGGAATATCTTCCGGGGCGAAACTGGTGGTTGCACTGACGATGATCTTTTTGTTGGAAAAAGGCATCATGATCAGTTCTCTTGGAATGGTAGTGGCGGCATTTGCCGGTTCCCTGCTTGCCATGGGATTTGTCCTTCTGATTTCGTTTCGGGTATCGAATATGTCGCTTCTTGTAGTGTGCGGTATCCTGATTGGTTATATCTGTTCGGCGATTACGGATTTTTGTGTGACGTTTGCGGACGATTCCAATATTGTCAATCTTCACAACTGGTCAATGGGAAGTTTTTCCGGTATGAGCTGGGAGCACATTCGCATCATGGTCATAATTGTTGGAATCACGGTTGTGATTACCTTCGGGCTTGCAAAACCAATCAGTGCTTATCAGATGGGAGAATCTTATGCCAGAAATATGGGTGTAAATGTAAAAGTGCTGCGCATTGCACTGATTTTACTGTCAAGTCTGCTGTCGGCATGTGTGACCGCGTTTGCCGGACCGATTTCTTTTGTCGGAATTGCGGTGCCACATCTGATTAAACTGGCAACCCACACGGCAAAACCGATTATTCTAATTCCGGGATGTTTTCTTGGCGGCGCAGTGATTACGTTGTTCTGTGACGGGATTGCGCGGACCGTGTTTGCACCGACGGAGATCAGTATCAGTTCGGTGACTGCGGTATTTTTAGTGCCGGTGGTAATTGCGGCAATGTTGCGAAAGCAGCGGATGTGATGAATCGTGGAAGACAAATAACGTGCAGACAGAAAGCCAAAACGGATAAGGACGCAAAGGCAGGAAGAAAGTTACTATGAGCAGACACAAAAATGCAGATGGAAAATAATTGGAAAGTGATGAAAGAAGAAAACGGAAAACAACATAACGGGCAGAATATGCTAAAAGAGTCAGGGCAGTTTCCTGCGCAAGATATACCAAACGATGCCGAGCAGCTTACGATGCATGATCTGACTGTGGGATACGACCGGATTCCCCTGATTAAAAATATCAATCTGGGTGTCCGGCCAGGGGAAATCCTCACACTGATCGGACCAAACGGCTCCGGAAAATCGACAATTTTAAAGACCATCACCAAACAGCTTAAAACCATTGGCGGCAGTGTTTTTCTGGGAAAAGAATCCATGCGGGAACTGACGGACAGTGAAATTTCCAGACATCTTTCGATGGTCATGACGGAGCGCATCCACACGGAACTGTTAAGCGGCAGGGATGTGGTGGCAACCGGGCGCTACCCGTACACGGGGAGGCTTGGTATCCTCTCACAACAGGACTGGAAAAAGGTGGACGAGGCGATTGCCCTGGTGCATGCCGGGGAAGTGCAGCAGCAGGATTTCCGGAGAATCAGTGATGGGCAGAGGCAGAGACTTATGCTGGCGCGGGCGATCTGCCAGGACACACAGGTTCTGATTCTTGATGAACCGACTTCCTATCTGGATATGGGATTTAAACTGGACATTCTTACAACCATCCGCATGCTGGCACGGAAGAAAAACCTGGCAGTTATCATGTCATTGCATGAACTGGATCTGGCACAGAAAATTTCGGACACCATTGCGTGTGTGAAAGGGGACCGTATTGACCGGGTCGGGACACCGGAGGAAATTTTTTCCGGGGACTACGTGCAACAGTTGTACGGCGTAAAGCCACAGCAGTTTGAACCGCAGACCGGACAGGTTTTTATGGAAAGACTGGAAGGAATTCCAGAGGTATTTGTGATTGGCGGTGGTGGAACAGGGCTTGCGGTTTACAACCGCCTGCAGCGGCAGAATATTCCGTTTGCAGCAGGCATTCTGCAGGAAAATGATGTGGAGTACGCAGCGGCATCTGCACTTGCCGCTTGTGTTTTTTCGGAAAAAGCATTCTTTCCGGTTTCGGAAGAAACCTTTTTGCGGGCAAAACAAATGCTGGGCAGTTGCAAAACCTGTATTTGTGCATTGACAGAATTTGGCCCTTATAATGAGAAAAACCGGCAGCTTTTTGAATATGCAAAAAAACTTGGCAAAATCTAAAATAATTCTAAACAGAATCTAAAAAAAACAGGACGTGTCCTTGACGTTTTTACAAAATCGAGGTATAGTACGCTACGTTTCTGCGGCAGACAGTCAGCAGGAACGCAGCGTATTTTATATTGGAAAGAAAAGAGGAAAAGAAAAAATGACTTTTTACCAGGAATTACAGCTGAGTTCCGTCGGCTCAAAACAGCTGATCAAAAACACAACAGACAAAAAAGAAAAACGCAGACATATCCTGATCTATAATTTTAAAGTCTATCTTGTTATGGCATTCTGCGTCGCTGTGGTTACATTGTTCAGTAAAATATTCGGTGCAGATAACAGCGTACCGGGAGTGGTTGTGCTGCTGGCAGTACTTGTGCTCCGGCAGGCAGATTTCGGGGTGCGTACCAGTCATGGGTTGCTCTGTATTGCGGGAATTTTTGGGATTTTAATCGCAGGACCGAGAATTACCAATATGCTGCATCCGGTTCCGGCATTTTTTGTGAATGTGGCATGTATTCTGATTCTCATGATTTTCGGATGCCACAATGTGATCATGTCAAACCAGTCCACGTTTGTCCTTGGATATCTGCTTTTGCAGGGATATGATGTGAGTGGACATGCCTATGTGCTACGTGTGATCAGTCTGCTGATTGGTATGGGAATCTGTATGGCTGTATTTTATAAGAATCAGAAAAACCGTCCATACCGCCGGACGTTCCTGGATCTGTTCCGGGAATTTGATGTACGTTCCGCGCGGAACTGGTGGTATATTAAGCTGACACTGATTGTTTCTTCGGCACTGCTGATCGTGTCACTGCTCGGATGGCCGCGTGCCATGTGGGCGGGAATCGCCTGCATGTCTGTATGTCTTCCATTTCATGAGGACAGTGTGGAGCGTGCAAAACGCAGGGGACCGTTTAATATTGTGGGGTGCATGATCTTCCTTATTTTGTATCATGTGTTACCGGAATCCATGTATCCGTATATCGGGATGATCGGTGGAATTGGTGTGGGTTATTCTGCAGGATATGCATGGCAGACCGTATTTAATACGTTTGGCGCACTGTCGATTGCATCGGGGTTATTCGGTGCAGGTACGGCAGTGACGCTGCGAATTATATTCAATGTGATGGGATCTGTATATACCGTCGTATGTGACAGATTTTTGGATTTCCTCAGAAAAAGAACGGAAATCCACCGGGTGGGTGAGATGGCATAAAATCAGTAGATCACCCGGTTCCGCCCACTCTCTTTGCCGAGATAAAGCTTGCGGTCGGCTTCCTGAATGACAGATTCCATGGTATGATTTCTGCCAAATTCTTCGACTCCGAATGTCATGGTTACACGAATCAGTTTGCGTTCGTATAATACAGGAGTGTGCCGGATATCATCCAGAAGGTCAGACATCAAAAGCTGAACCTCCTCCATATCCATGCCGGGAAATACAAACAGAAATTCTTCTCCGCCCCAGCGGCAGACTTCTCCTTTTTCGCCTATTACCGTGCAAAACAACCTGGAAAGTGTGCGGAGAACTTCATCCCCGGCATCATGCCCGTAAGTATCATTTACATGTTTGAAAAAGTCGATATCCCCCATGGCAACAGTCAGGGTCTGTAATTTATGCTGCGTGTATCTGGAAATACATGTTTCCAGACGCTTATACATCTGCCAACGGTTGAAAAGCCCGGTCAGGGGATCCGTGGATGCGATATGTTCCAGTTCCAGATTGTAACGTATAAGCTTGTGTTCCATCTGCTGGGAATTCTGGGTGAAAATAATCATAACGGTGATCAATTCTGCAAAAATAAACAAAGTGTCTATGGTCTGTATGCAGATACTGGCATCTGTGGAAAGCTGGATGACCGGCAGATGATACCGTGTATAGGAATACAAAAGCAGGCGGTAAGCACATGTGCAGATTCCAACAAAGATTTTAGTGCGTATGCGGTGGAAACTGACTGCAAAATTTAATACGAGAAGTACAAACAGGAAGTGCTGTACACCGCAGTCCCACCCAAATCTCTGTATAAATACAGTAATCCACAATAACGTCAGTAATTGTGAAAAAATGGAAGCAAAATGTGTATGGTTCAGATAGGTAATCCGGAAAGCAAATACATATAAAATGCCACAGATGAGCGTCAGCAGGGAGGAAGGAACATCCCGAAGAAAGCAGCAGACACAAAAAAGGACAAGAAAATAAACGCTGAGAATCAGTGCGTACAGACGCAGGGTCACAGCAGTGGTTTTTGTCTCATTTGGATTTTGTACATCCTGAAATATAAACGCCCCTATTTTTTTATGAATCATATGTAATCCCCCAATAAACATATGCCGTTCCAAAACATCTATAAGAATTATATCACAGTATAAGAAAAAGAAAAGCGCATTTTTCACATACTATCCATACTTGAATTCATGGAAATTACATTGTATAATCAGTAAGGTTGAGGAATAAAATAACAAAGAACATATAGGAGGAATCTATTATGGTTACTTGGGACAACTTGGATACCCTTGCTTCTTTTCAGAACCTTTCAAAAACAGGTCGCATAGATCTGAAAAAAGTTATGTCTGGCGAGAACGGGGCAGAGCGTGTGAAAAATTACAGTATTCCAATGGCAGAGGGATTGGTGTACAACTATGCTGCAAAGCAGGTGGATGATGATGTGCTGGCAGCTCTGGTAAAATTAGCAGAAGAAGCACAGCTTTCCGAAAAATTTGAGGAGCTTTACAACGGTGCAGTCATTAACACCGGAGAGAACCGTCTGGTTCTTCATCAGCTGACCCGTGGACAGCTTGGAAAAGCCGTTGTAGCAGATGGTGTGGATAAGCGTAAATTCTATGTGGAGCAGCAGCAGAGAATTGCTGATTTTGCCAATAAGGTACACGCTGGTGAGATTACAAACGCTGCTGGTGAAAAATTCACAACAGTTGTCCAGATCGGTATCGGTGGAAGTGACCTGGGTCCCCGCGCTATGTATTTAGCACTTGAGAATTGGGCAAAGAAAAACAACACATTTAAGATGGAAGCAAAATTCATCAGCAATGTAGATCCGGATGATGCAGCCGCTGTATTGAATTCTGTAGATGTTGCCCATTCTATTTTCGTACTTGTTTCCAAATCAGGTACTACACTTGAGACACTGACCAATGAGTCTTTCGTTAAGGACGCGTTAAAGAAAGCAGGCCTGGATGCTTCTAAGCATATGATCGCAGTTACCAGTGAGACTTCTCCGCTGGCAAAGAGTGATGATTATCTGGCAGCATTCTTTATGGATGATTATATCGGAGGACGTTATTCTTCTACATCAGCCGTTGGTGGAGCTGTATTATCCCTGGCATTTGGACCGGATGTATTTGCACAGTTTCTGGATGGTGCTGCAGCAGAGGATAAACTCTCCGCAGAAAAAGACGTATTGAAGAACCCTGAGATGCTGGATGCACTGATCGGTGTGTATGAGCGCAACGTACTGGGATATCCGAGCACCGCAGTGCTTCCATATTCACAGGCACTCAATCGTTTCCCGGCACATTTACAGCAGGTAGATATGGAGTCCAATGGTAAATCCGTAAACCGTTTTGGAGAGCCTGTAAATTACCCGACAGGTCCTGTCATTTTCGGTGAGCCTGGAACAAACGGACAGCATTCCTTCTATCAGTTACTGCATCAGGGAACCGATATTGTACCACTGCAGTTTGTTGGATTTAAGAATAACCAGCTTGACACAGATGTTGTCATTCAGGATAGCACAAGCCAGCAGAAGCTTTGCGCAAACGTAGCAGCACAGATCGTTGCTTTTGCATGCGGCAAGGAAGATGAAAACCGCAACAAGAATTTCGAGGGTGGACGCCCATCTTCTATTATTATCGGAGAGCAGGTTAATCCGAAGACACTCGGTGCATTGCTTGCACACTTTGAGAACAAGATCATGTTCCAGGGATTCTTATGGAATGTCAACAGCTTCGATCAGGAAGGTGTTCAGCTTGGTAAAGTTCTTGCAAAGCGCGTACTTGCACATGAGACAGACGGAGCACTGAAAGTATTCAGTGATCTGTTAAATATCTAATCGGATTTTTGTCTGAAGCAGGTCAGAGATATAAGACATATAAAAAAGGAGTATGAAAACAACGGTGTTTTTCATACTCCTTTTTATTGGTATTGTTCTAACGTTTTATCCGCGCATCAGGTAATCCATAATCTTTCTGGAATCCTCTGCTTCATGTGCGATGATTTCCATCTCCGGGATGGTGGAAGCAGATTCAAAAATGGTAGATAAGGATACCAGCTGGCATAATTTTGATTTCAGATTCAGGCGGTCACCGTCAGCAGTGACAAGCTCAACCTGTCCGGAACAACTGTCAATTACTTTCAAAAACTCCTGTGGGTTTTCAATGTTCATTACCTTCATAATGCATCTCCCTTTCCTTTATACAATATTGTTCTGTTTGGTGATTCAATCATAGCATTTGTGCCGGGAAAGTGCAATGTCGTGCCTCTCTTTGCCCATAGACAGTTGTATTTAATGGCAGGTGTTCATGAGATGAAAACGTACAAGTGTGTACATGAAGCAAGTTGTATTGCAATAGCGAAAGAAATCAAGAATAAAATACACAAAACGCACAAAACGACAGTAAAACAAAGGAAAAATAAAATGAAAACCAGTCAAAATGCACATAATCGTATGAAAAATAGAAAATTTAACAGTTAAATTGCAATATAACAATACAACTTTACGAAAAAATATTGTTGTATTTTATTGAAAAACAGGAGAGGACCGTCTATAATTAGAATTACAAAAAGCAAATACGTATCAAAGTAGAGGGAGGACAACGTATGAAGAAAATTTTAAAGAAGGTAGCTGCAACGATCCTGGCAGCATCAATGGTAATTGGTATGACAGCCTGTGGAACCGGCGGGGGAGGATCTTCCACACAGGGAGGTACATCATCAAACAAATCCGGAAAGATTAAGATTGGTGTTTCCATCTGGTCATCCACCGATGTACTTGGTTCTCAGTGTAAGAAGATTCTGGATGAGGCAGCAAAGGCATTGGATGTCGATGTACAGTATGTGGATCAGGGACATGTATCTGAGAAAGTTACCGCTTCTGTTGAGCAGTTGGCAGCAGCAGGATGTCAGGGAATTATCATCTGTAACTCATCTGATACAGAGATGACTTCCGCAATTAAGACCTGTAATGACAATAAAGTATATCTGGCACAGTTCTTCCGTGTTATCAGTCAGGAAAACAGTGCAGATATTTATCAGGCAGCAAAAGATTCTGATTATTATATCGGAGCTGTTCACGAGGATGAGCCGGCAAACGGTGAAGAACTTGTAAACATTCTTTTAAACAAAGGTGACAGAAACATTGGTCTGATCGGCTGGGAGCAGGGAGATGCTACATGGCTCGGCAGATGGGAAGGCTATAAAGCTGGCGTAGATAAGTGGAACGAAGAACATCCAGATGATCAGGCAAAGCTTTCTGAGCCACAGTACGCAGGAACAACTTCCGAAGGTGGTTCTAAGGCAGCAGAAGCTCTGATGGCAGCAGATCCAAACCTGGATGCACTTATTCCAGCAGGTGGTGGTGGAGATCCTCTCCAGGGTGCAATCGCAGCAGTTGAGCGTGCCGGAAAGACCGCAGATATCGACATCGTTTCTACAGACTTCCTTCCAGACCTTGGAGACAGACTTGAGAATGGTTCCATGGCTGGTGAGTCCGGAGGACATTTCTGTGATCCATTGATCGCATTCATGATGGTATACAATGCAGTAAAGGGTAACTACAAAGACTTTGGTGGTAAGTTCGAAGATGTTCCATTCCCATATCTGTATGTATCATCTGCAGATGATTACAAGAATTATGAGAAGTATTTCGTAGATCAGCTTCCATATACTGATCAGGAACTGGTTGATATGTCTAAGCTGAGTCTGGAAGACTTAAGAATTACTGCACAGAGCGTATCTATTGAAGATGCAGCAGCACGTGCGGGTAAATAAAACAATAACCACAAGGGGTGGCGCTGCTTGCGGCGCCACCTTTTTCCATCAATGTGACGTTTATCAGAATTGACAAAAAGAGGTAGATAATATGAGTACTACGAAAAAATTTTCGGGAAAAGCAATGGGGTATCTGATCCTGCTCGGTCTGGTTGTGCTTTCCTGGGCCATCTTTAAAATACTTTCGCCGCATAACTTTGGATCTTTCGGCAATATGCTTAACTACTTTCAGGCCAGCTTAATTGCAACCGTTGGTGCCGTAGGATTCTACTTTGTAATGGTAATGGGAATGTTCGACTTTTCCATTGGCGCAAACATTATGCTTTCCGCAATCGTGGGATGTGTATTCGCAACAAGATTTAATCTTGGATATTTTGGACTGATCGTTGGATGTATCCTTACAGGAACAATCGTTGGAGCATTAAACGGAATGTTTTATGTAAAGCTTCGTATTCCATCCATGATCGTAACAACCGGTCTTGCACTCATTTATGAGGCATTGGCCAACTATATTGCAGGCGGTGTGGAGCAGACACTTCCATCCAACTTACGTGCATTCGGACAGATGCCTTGGGATATCATCCTGGCTCTGGTAGCATGTGTAGTAGCCTACATTTTCTTAAACTATACTAAAATCGGAACATACACCTATGCAATCGGCAGCGACGAGTTCGTTGCAAAGAACATGGGTATTAATGTAAATAAGTACAAAGTTTTAGCATTCATCTTAAGTGGTGCTTTCCTCGGTGTTATGGCAATCTTGACCATCAGTTATGGTTCATCCATGGTCGCTGTAACCGGTATGGCATCTATGAGCCGAAACTTCGTACCAACCATGGGATGCTTCTTCGGTCTGGCATTTAAGAAATATGGAATGCCACTTCCGGCAATCATCATTGGTGAGTTCGTAATCAACATCATCTTCTTCGGATTCATTGCTTTGGGAGCACCAACTGCTATTCAGGACGTTATCACAGGACTTGCACTGCTTATCATCATTACTGTGACAACCAAGGCTACCAAGGGCGAGATCGTCAAGTAATGAAAGGAGGAAGACAGCAATGAGTGAAGTTAGATTACAGGTTAAAAATCTTTGCAAGAACTTTGGTATTACCAAAGCCGTGCAAAACGTATCCTTCAACGTAAACAAAGGAGAGGTTCACGCTTTGATCGGTGAGAATGGATCCGGTAAATCCACTCTGACCAATATGCTGACTGGTATTTACAGCATCGGAAGTGGAACTTTTATTCTGGATGGCAAAGAAGTTCATCCAAAGAATCAGGTTGAAGCAAATGAAGAAGGCATTTCCATCATCGTGCAGGAGCTTGGAACTCTGTCTGGACTGACAGTTGCAGAGAATATCTTCCTCGGACATGAGGATCAGTTCGTACACTGCGGAATCAAGAATACCAACGCGATGAACAAGAAAGCCAACGAACTGTTGAAACAGTATGGCTTTGACCGTATTAAAGCATCAGACATGATCGACAATTACAATTTCGAGGATCGTAAGCTGGTTGAGATCGTTAAGGCAACTTACTTTGATCCGAAGATCGTAGTTATCGATGAGACAACGACAGCACTCTCACAGGAAGGTCGTGAGGAACTGTATAAACATATGAAGAGAATCAAAGAGAGCGGCAACACCGTTATCTTTATCTCCCATGACCTTCCGGAGATTCTTGATAAATCTGACACAATCACAATTCTTCGTGATGGTGTATATATTGACACGGTTAAGAGCTCTGATGTGAACGAGAATGATTTGAAGAAACTGATGGTAGGTCGTGAGGTTACCGGTGATTACTATCGTAGCGACTATGGTGAGAAGGTTTCGGACGAAGTTGTTCTCTCTGTTAAGAATGTGACAGTACCTGGTCTGATCGAAGATGTAAGCTTTGATCTGCATAAGGGAGAAATCCTTGGATTCGGTGGACTTTCTGAGTCTGGTATGCATGAGATTGGTAAAGCAATCTTCGGTGCATCTTATGACCGCGAGGGATCTGTAACATTAGCAGACGGTACACAGATCAACGATATTCCGACTGCAATCAAGCACAGCATCGCTTACACATCCAAGGATCGTGATAACGAGTCTGTTGTATTGAATCAGAGTATCGGAGACAATATCTGCCTTCCGTCACTGGATGAATTATCCGGCGCTGCGCATTTGATCAGCGACAAGAAGAAGAAAGAATTTGCCAATAAATTTGCAAAGCAGATGTCTGTTAAGATGGTAGATGTCAATCAGTTTGTTTCGAACCTTTCCGGTGGAAATAAGCAGAAGGTTGTACTCGCAAGATGGATTGGTAAAGATTCCGATATCGTCGTACTTGACAGCCCGACACGAGGTATCGACATCAAAGTTAAGCAGGATATCTATCAGTTGATGGATCAGATGAGAAAGAATGGTAAATCCATCATCATGATCTCTGAAGAGTTGATGGAGCTGATCGGTATGTGTGATCGTATCATGATCATGAAAGACGGCAGAATCAGTGGAGAACTTGAGCGTGATCAGAACCTCGATGAGAATGGTCTGATTACGATGATGGTATAAGGAGGCAGCTATGGGAAGTCAAGCAAGTGTAAACACAAATGATAAAGAGCAGCAGCTCAAAAAGGCATCAAAAATGTCATTGATCCGTTCCCTTCTACCTGTTGTGGGACTGATTGTAATTTTTCTGTTATTCAATTTCCTGACTGGATTTCGAATGATAAACAACATGTCACTGGCCTTCTCACAGGTATATGTGACAATGATCTCAGCGATGGGTGTATTCTTCATTATGACAATGGGTGGTCTGGATTTCTCCCAGGGATCCATTCTCGGAATTTCTTCTATCGTTGTATGTTGGGTTTCAAAGTACAGCATTCCGCTTGCAATCCTTGCAGGTATTGCGTCCGGAGCATTGATCGGAGCAATCAACGGTTACTTCTATGTATTCCGTAAGATTAAATCCTTCATTGTAACAATCTGTACCATGTTCCTGTTCCGTGGATTTATCAAGTACTTAACAACCAATGCGCCGGTTGCCGGATCTGCCAAGCTGATCAACTATGACAGCACAGCGTTCAAGGTAATCTGTACCGTTGTTGTTCTTGCAATCGGATTTGTTGTGTTCCGTTTTACCAAGTTCGGAACATACTTAAAGGCAATCGGTGCCGGTGAGAAAGCAGCCATGTTCTCCGGTATCCGTACGGACAAGATGAAATTCCTCATTTATGTCTTAGCCGGAGCAATCACAGGATTTGCAGCTTTCGTCAATGTTATCAAGGTCGGATCCGTTACCTCTTCCGGTGGTAACCAGTTAGAGACACAGATCCTGATCGCACTTGTACTTGGCGGTATGCCAATCTCCGGTGGTGCGAAGGTTCGTTTCGAGAACATCATCGTTGGATCACTTCTGTACGTTGTACTTAACAGTGGACTGACTATGATGGGATTCACAACACAGATGATGCAGCTGATCCAGGGTGTTGTATTCCTGATCTTCGTTGCAGTATTCGCAGATCGTGAATCTATCCAGGTTATTAAGTAAGTATTATCAAAAAGCATAGGAATGTTGCGATATCAAAAGCATCGCGCATCAATAAAGATAAGGAGATTCATCCTGCGTGCAGGTAAGAAGCTCCTTATCTTACTATAAGGGAATGCGGAAATGGAGTGGCTATGCAGAATACCGATCAGGATGTCCTGAAATATCAGAAATTATATCATTGGGCACACACACTGATCACCAGTGGTGTCATTAAAAATATGGATAAATTTCCGTCTGAGACGAGTCTTCAGAAGAAGTTCGGATATTCGAGACAGACGGTGCGTACAGCGCTCCAGCAGCTCGAGGACGAGGGATTGATCAAGCGCGTGAGGGGGAGTGGAACTTATGTCTGCTACGAAGGCGGATCGTCCGATGAAGCGCGTCCGAAGGTCGGACTTCTGCTCAGTTACTATTCTGAGTATCTGTTTCCAAAGGTTTATGACGGCATTGAGTCGGCACTTGCGGAGAAGGGGTACGGAATCGAGGTCGCTGTGACGAAGAACCGTCTGAACGATGAGGCAATCTATCTGGAAGGACTGTTAAAAAGCAATGTATCCGGGCTGATCATCGAGGGATCGCGCTCTGCGTTTCCGAATCCGAATGTAAGGCTTTACAGGGAAATCAAGAAGCGCAACATACCGACGCTTTTTATTCATAACCATTATGAGAATCAGAACTTCGACAGCGTAGAAATGTCGGATGAGCGTGCGGCGTATGAACTGACAAAGATTCTGATCGAGAACGGCCACAGGAGAATCGGAGGTATCTTTAAATACGACGATATGCAGGGACTGGAACGGTTCAAAGGCTTTATCCAGTGCCTCTCGGATTATGGTGTAAAATATGACGATGATTGTGTCCGCTGGTATTCGACGAAGGATATGGCGGATGTGTTCAGCAAAAAAGGCATGCTGCACATTTATCGCCGGACGAAGGATTGTACCGCGATGTTGATCTATAACGATGAGATTGCCGGATATTATCTGGAGTTTCTGACGGAGAGAGGAATTTCTGTTCCGAAGGATCTGTCGGTCGTATCCTTTGATGATGCGGAGCTGCAGCAGGCACAGGGAGTAAAATTACTCTCGGTTGTGCATCCACAGTATAAGCTTGGCAGAATTACGGCCAAGAATCTGCTTCGTATGATGGACGATCCGGCGTGGCAGGAGAAAAATTATTCCTACCGTTTCCCGGTCAAATTGAATGATGGTAATTCCGTTCGGAAGGCATAATGAAACCAGCGAATGCTGGCGCATGGTGACATAGTATGATAAAGACCCGGTTGACAGTGTACAGCCGGGCCTTTTTGCGGGGGAAATCTTGTAAAAAGGGCGCAAATTTGAGAATGACGCGTAAAAATGCAAAAAAAGCTTGTAAAAACTGAATTTTGTGTGCTATAATCTCTAAATGACTGTAGTGGTCGCAGTATGCCCTTTTGTCGGAGGGATACGCAGAAGAAAGATTGTACATGGAATTGATATATATTAAGGAGGAAACGTATAAATGAGTGTACAGGTTGAAAATTTAGAGAAGAATATGGTAAAGCTTACCATCGAAGTTCCTGCAGAAGAGTTAGAGAAGGCAATTGATGCCGCTTACAAGAAGCAGAAGAATCAGATCAGCATCCCTGGATTCCGTAAAGGAAAAGTTCCGAGAGCTATGGTCGAGAAGATGTACGGTGTTGAAGTATTCTATGAGGATGCAGCTAATACACTGATGCAGCAGAATTATCCGTCAGCAGTTGAGGAGAGCGGTGTTGATATCGTATCCCGCCCATCCATCGATGTTGTACAGATTGAGAAAGGAAAGCCTTTCATCTACACAGCTGAGGTTGCAGTAAGACCTGAAGTTACACTTGGCAAATACATGGGAGTAACCGTTACTAAGATTGATACTTCTGTAAGTGATGACGAAGTTGCAGAAGCATTAGAGCAGCAGCGTAATAACAACGCAAGAACAATTTCCGTAACAGATCGTCCGGTAGCTGTTGGTGATACCGCAGTGATCGACTTCGAGGGATTTGTTGATGGTGTTGCATTCGAAGGCGGCAAGGGCGAGAATCATCCGTTAGAGATCGGTTCTCATACATTTATCGATAACTTTGAGGATCAGCTCGTTGGCAAGAATGCCGGAGATGAGGTTGAGGTTAACGTAACATTCCCTGAGCAGTATCAGGCAGCAGACCTTGCAGGAAAGCCTGCTACATTCAAGGTTAAGATCAATGAGATCAAGGCTAAGGAACTTCCTGAGCTTGATGACGAGTTCGCACAGGATGTATCTGAGTTCGATACTCTTGCAGAGTACAAGGAGAGCTTAAAGAAGAACCTCGAGGAGAAGAAAGAGAACGAAGCTAAGCGTACGAAGGAAGACGAAGCCGTTCAGAAGATCATCGACAAGTCCAAGATGGATATTCCAGAGGCAATGATCGATACACAGTGTGAGACAATGATCGAGGAGTTCGCTCAGAGAATCGCTCAGAGTGGTCTGTCTATGGATCAGTACTTACAGTTCTCAGGACTTACCGTTGATGGCTTAAAGGAGCAGGTTCGTCCGGAAGCATTATCCCGTATCCAGGCTAGTCTTGTTCTTGAGCAGATCGCTAAGGATGAGAACATCGAAGTATCTGACGACGATGTAAACGCAGAGATCGAGAAGATGGCTGCAAGCTACGGAATGGAAGCTGATAAGCTCAAAGAGTACATGGGAGATGCCGAGAAAGAATCCATGAAGAAGGATCTTGCAATCAATAAGGCTGTTGAGCTTGTAATGTCTAACGTGAAGGAACGCGCTAAGGCAAAGAGCAAGAAGGAAAAAGAAGCAGAAGAGGGAGCAGAAGCATAATTTCAGTTTCTTAAGACGAAATACATGGACTGGTCTGGGCAAAACCAGACCGGTCTTTTACACTTTTATTAAGGAGGCGTTTTTCTATGAGTTTAGTACCTTATGTCATTGAACAAACGAGCAGAGGCGAGAGAAATTACGATATTTATTCCCGCTTATTAAAAGACAGAATTATCTTCCTCGGAGAGGAAGTGAACGAGACAACAGCAAGCCTTGTTGTCGCACAGTTATTATTCTTAGAGTCTGAGGATCCGGGAAAGGATATTCAGTTATATATCAACTCACCGGGAGGAATGGTTACTGCAGGTCTTGCAATCTATGATACCATGCAGTATATCAAGTGTGATGTATCGACCATCTGTATCGGTCTTGCAGCAAGTATGGGAGCTTTCCTTCTTGCAGGCGGAACTAAGGGTAAGCGTTATGCGCTTCCGAATGCAGAGATTATGATCCATCAGCCATCCGGCGGAGCCAAGGGTCAGGCAACAGAGATCGAGATTGCAGCAGAGAACATCTTAAAGACGAAGAAGCGTTTGAACGAGATCCTTGCTGCCAACACCGGCAAGCCATATGAGACCATCGCTGCGGATACGGAGCGAGATCATTATATGTCTGCACAGGAGGCTGCCGATTACGGATTGATCGATGGAGTGATCACGAGCAGATAATTATCTGGATTGTCCAGATTATGCGCCTCCGGCCGGATAAGCCGGAGGCATTGTTGAATCATAGACTTTTTTATATTTTTAATTTCGATAGATAGATGGAGTAATATTTATGGCTGGAAAGAATGATGGAAAAATTCGCTGCTCTTTTTGCGGCAAGACACAGGATCAGGTAGAGCGCCTTATTTCCGGACCGAACAACGGTGTCTTTATCTGTAATGAATGTATTGATATCTGTGCAGAGATCATTGATGAGGAAGGCTTTTCGGAAGAGGATAATGCTTCGGCCAAGGAAGATATCAATCTTCTGAAGCCAGAGGAGCTGAAGGCGTTTCTGGATGATTATGTTATTGGACAGGATCAGGCGAAGAAGGTGCTTTCTGTAGCAGTGTACAACCATTACAAGAGAGTTCTCGCGGGAGGAGATCTCGATGTAGAGCTGCAGAAGAGTAATATTTTAATGCTTGGACCGACTGGTTCCGGTAAGACACTTCTGGCACAGACACTTGCACGTGTGCTCAATGTTCCGTTTGCAATCGCAGATGCGACAACACTGACGGAAGCCGGATATGTCGGTGAGGATGTGGAGAACATTCTCTTAAAGCTGATTCAGGCCGCTGATTATGATATTGAGCGTGCACAGCACGGAATCATATATATTGATGAGATTGATAAGATTACCAAGAAGTCGGAGAATGTCTCAATTACAAGAGATGTATCCGGCGAGGGTGTACAGCAGGCATTACTTAAGATTTTAGAGGGAACTGTCGCTTCTGTTCCGCCACAGGGTGGAAGAAAGCATCCGCAGCAGGAACTGATCCCGATCGACACGACCAACATTCTGTTTATCTGTGGTGGTGCGTTCGACGGATTGGAGAAGATCGTGGAATCCCGTATGGATGCTTCAACGATCGGATTTAATGCGGAAGTGAAGTCCAAGACAGAGATCAACATTGGTGATGCATTCAAGCGTGCACTGCCGCAGGATTTCGTAAAGTTTGGACTGATCCCTGAGTTTATCGGACGTGTGCCAATAACGGTATCTTTGGATTCTCTGGATCGGGATGCTTTGATCCGCATCTTAAAGGAGCCGAAGAATTCACTGATCAAGCAGTATACAAAGTTATTTGAATTAGACGGAGTTGGTCTTGAATTTGATGAGAACGCGATCGAAGCGATTGCGGATAAGGCATTGGAGAGAAAGACCGGAGCGAGAGGACTTCGTGCGATCATGGAGGCGGTTATGCTTGACCTCATGTACCGCATTCCTTCCGATGAGTCGATCAGCCGCTGTGTGATCGATAAGGATACGGTTGAGAAGAATCTGGCTTTGGAGTCCGGAGAGACCGCTGCGATCGAGCAGAAGGATGAGCCGGAGAAGGAAGAACTTGCGTCTTAATCAGGAGTAGATACAAGTGAGAGATGAAATTAGAATGCTGCCTGCGGTAGCATTACGTGGAATTACGATTCTGCCGGGAATGATCGCGCATTTTGACATCAGCCGCGAAGTTTCCATTAAGGCGGTTGAGCGTGCGATGAAGGATGGAGATTCGATCTTTCTTGTGACACAGAAGGATACGAACAAGGAGAATCCGGAGATCGAGGATCTGCAGTCCATCGGCGTAATTGCAGAGATTAAGCAGGTAGTAAGGTTACAAAATGATATTATTCGTGTGATGGTCGAGGGAGAGCAGCGTGCCGAAGTGTACGAGATTGCGCAGGATCAGCAGGATTACCTCAAGGCGCGTGTGATCGCTTATATCGAGGAGGATGAGAAACATCTTCCGGCACAGGCCGAAGAGGCGATGGTGATGAGCGTGCAGGAGACGTTTGCAAAGTATTCTGCAGTACAGGGACGCATCGGCAAGGAAGTTGTCAGACAGGTGCAGGAGACGACGGATCTGTCGAAGCTTCTGGATTATGTCGGCAACAATCTTCCGGTCAGCTACGACAAGAAGCAGAAGATTCTTGACGCAATCGCAATTACGGAGCGTTATGAGGTACTTCTTGCGATGCTTTTGCAGCAGATCGAGGTCCTTGCGATCAAAAGCGATTTTCAGAAAAAAGTGCAGGAGCGCGTGGAGAAACACCAGAAGGAATATGTGTTAAGAGAACAGATGGCACTCATCCGGGAAGAACTCGGAGAGACGAACACAGACTCCGATGCACAGGAATATGAGAAGAAGTTAGAGGAACTTCAGGCTTCGGATGAAGTGAAGAAGCGGATTAAGAAAGAAATCCAGAGATTCCGCGGAATTGCGGGGAACTCTTCCGAGAGCACAGTCAGCCGCGGCTACATTGAGACTCTGTTGGAGCTTCCGTGGGATAAGACATCGGTGGACAATCAGGATCTTACCCATGCGCAGGAGATTCTTGACGAGGATCATTACGGACTTGAGAAAGTCAAGGAGCGTGTGATCGAATTCCTTGCAGTCCGCAATCTGACTGGAAAGGGTGAGAGTCCGATCCTGTGTCTGGTCGGACCTCCGGGAACCGGTAAGACGAGTATCGCGCGTTCAATCGCGCGGGCACTCGACAAGAAATATGTGCGCATCTCCTTAGGCGGTGTGCGCGATGAAGCGGAAATCCGGGGACATAGAAGAACGTATGTCGGAGCACTTCCGGGACGTATCGTTTCCGGACTTCGCACGGCGGGGGTTAAGAATCCGCTGATGCTGCTCGATGAGATCGACAAGATGAGCAGTGACTATAAGGGTGATACTGCATCTGCACTTCTTGAAGTGCTGGACGCGGAACAGAACAGTAAGTTCCGGGATCACTATGTGGAACTTCCGGTGGACTTGTCTGAGGTGCTTTTTATTGCAAGTGCGAACTCACTCAGCGACATTCCGGGACCGCTTCGTGACCGTATGGAGATCATCGAGGTCAGCAGCTACACGGAGAATGAGAAGCTGCATATTGCCAAGGATCATCTGATCGCAAAGCAGCTGAAGAAGAACGGTGTCAATGAGAAGCAGCTGAAGATCAGCGATAAGGCACTCCGTGAGGTGATCGCATTCTACACGAGGGAGGCTGGTGTCCGAGGTCTTGAGCGCAGACTCGGCGAGATCTGCCGTAAGGCAGCGCGCCGGATCTATGAAGGCGAGACGGAGAAAATCCGTGTGTCAGGAAACAATCTGGAAGAATTTCTCGGTAAGCCGAAGTATCGTGAGGATAAGAAGAACAAGAAGGATGAGATCGGTATTGTGCGTGGGCTTGCATGGACAAGCGTCGGCGGTGTTACGCTGGAGATCGAAGTCAATGTGCTTCCGGGCAAAGGAGAACTTGTCTTAACCGGTAAGCTTGGAGATGTCATGAAGGAATCGGCGCGTGCCGGCATCAGTTACATCCGTTCCATCAGTTCTGACTATGGAATCGATCCGGAATTCTTCACAAAGCATGATATTCATGTACACATTCCGGAGGGCGCAGTACCGAAGGATGGACCATCTGCCGGAATTACGATGGCACTTGCAATCCTCTCCGCGATTACGGAGCGTCCGGTCCGTGCAGATATCGCGATGACCGGAGAGATTACGATCAGAGGACGTGTACTTCCAATCGGAGGTCTTAAGGAGAAGCTTCTTGCAGCGAAGAATGCAGGCATGAAGACCGTGTGCATTCCGAAGGACAATGAGCGTGACTTAAGTGAACTCTCTGAGGAGATTACGGAAGGTATGGAGATTCTTCCAATCGATCACATGAACCAACTGATAAAGGCTGCCTTTGTATAGCGCGGCCTTTATTTTCTAAAGCGGCACTCCTGGATCCTCAAAATCTGCCGCGGCGTCTTATTTTGCGGGCACCGCCAGAGTGTCGTGTGGATTTGCCTCGATCTGCCCATGGTGTGTGCGCCTTTTCACTAAATGATGAAATCTGCTTCGAATCATATGCATGTTTTTGAAGGCTAGTCATTCAGAATTGCGAATTTAGCGCATCGCCCGTTTCGCTTATTTTATGATTTATGTCCGCCAAAGTTTGGACAATTCCGAAGGCGGCTGTTCGCCGAGACACAGAATGCGTCCGATGGATTTCGTGTCTGCCTTACGCGGAGTGCTGAACAATACCGTGCCCGCGGGTCGTGTTTGCGACCACATAACTTAGTGGCATTCCATAATTCTATGAGGGGAGACATTAACCGAGAGCGGGCACAATAAAATTTGTGAAGTGCTCCGCTTAGGCAGACTAGAAATTTTGAGCGCATCTGTGTCCGGCGGACACCGCCACGGAATCGTTCAAACGTTGTCGTACACAAAATTTAAGCGAAACAGGCACTGCTGCTAAATTCAGCGATTCTGCCTGAAACCGCCGTTCAAAAATATGCATATGATTCGAAGCTTGATTTCTGATTTGTTTTGAAAAAGGCGCACACACCAAGGGCGGATCGAGGCAAAACAGGACGAAAATAGATGGCGCCGCATAAAATGAGACGTCGCGGCAGATTTTGGAAATGAGTGTCGCAGAATATAAAGGAGGATACAAAGGTGGTAATTAGAGATGTGAATTTGGAGACGGTATGCGGAATTACGAGTACGATCCCGGATAATTTACTGGATGAGGTCGCTTTTGCCGGTAAATCGAATGTGGGAAAGTCTTCGCTGATCAATGCGCTGCTGAACCGTAAGGCTCTGGCCAGGACATCTTCGCAGCCGGGTAAGACGCAGACCATCAATTTCTATAATGTCAATTCCGCCTTGTATCTGGTGGATCTGCCGGGATACGGTTATGCGAATGCGAACGTTGAGATCAAGGCAAAGTGGGGACAGATGATCGAGAATTATCTGCACACGTCAAAGAAACTGAAGGCAGTGTTCCTGCTCATTGATATCCGCCACGAGCCGTCGGAGAACGATCAGATGATGTATGAGTGGATGGAGCATCAGGGCTTTGCACCGATCATTATCGCGACCAAAGCGGACAAGCTGAAAAGAGGTCAGGTGGTCCGGCATGTCCAGATGATCCGTGAGGTACTTGGTGTAGAGGAAGATACAATCGTGATTCCATTCTCTGCGGAGACCAAGCAGGGAAGAGAGGAAATCTGGGATCTGGTGGAGTCTCTGGTCGAGATGCCGGAGGATCCGAAGGCGATCCTGAAGGAACAGCAGAAGGCAGCGGCGCAGGCGGCAGCCGAATCCACAAGAAAGCCACGCTGGAAGGCAACGGATCGTCCCGTGGCAAAGAAAACACTGAAAAAAGAGAAAGCAAAGAAAGCTGGCAATAAGAAGGCAGCATCGAATAAAAAGAAACCAAAAAAGAAATAGATAAGAAGTGTAGCTTTAAGAGACTGAGAAAGAAAGAGAAGAAAATCGAGTATGAAGAAAAACAAGTATGTTTTTGTACTGGTAATGCTTGTTGTCATTACAGTGGTCAGCGGGCTGCTTACGAATATTTACGTCAAAGAGAGCAGCAGTAAGCAGGAGGAGCAGACTCTTACCGTTGTGACATCTTTTTATCCAATGTATATTGCAGCGCTCAATGTGATCGGGGACACAGACGGTGTTCATCTGCAGAACCTGAGCGAACCGCAGACCGGTTGTCTGCATGATTTCCAGCTGACACCGGAAGATATGAAACTTCTGTCGAAAGCGGATGTATTCATTATCAATGGCGGTGGTATTGAGTCGTTCATGAAGGATGTGGCGAAATCCTATCCTGACCTTACCATCATTGAGGCAAGCGAAGGCATTGATCTTCTCGAAGATGAAGGAGAAGAGAATGCACATGCGTGGATGAGCGTTGCAACGTATGAAGAACAGGTAAATCATATTGCCGAAGGACTTGCAGCGGCAGATGAAAAACACGCATCGGATTATCAGAAGCATGCGGATGCTTATACGGTGAAGCTTGATGCACTCAAGGAGCGTCAGCAGAAGGTTGCAGAGAAGATCAAGGGACAGTCGGTCATTCTGTTCCACGAGGCATATGATTATGTGGCAGATGATTACGGCTTGGATGTCGCTTATGTATTGGATCTGGACGAGGAGCGACAGGTGTCTGCGGGTGAAGTCGCAGATGTACTTGCGGCAGTAAGAGACGATCATGTTAAGTATATTCTTGCGGAAGAACTGTACGGTAAGAGTATGGGAGATACCGTTGAAAAAGAGACCGATGCAAAAGTGATCTATCTGGATGCGCTCAATCGTGGTGATTACGATGCGGATAGTTATATTAAGGGAATGTCTGCGAATATTGATCTCATAGAGCAGTATTTAACGCAAAATTAGCAGCTTACTGCAGAAAAGCATGACAGGTCGTGCAATTCTGCGATGAATGGGAAGGCTGATAGACGAAAAAGAAAGGAAGCATGGATGCGTAAAATCATTAAGCCCTGTGGCTTTCATTGTATTAAAGTAAATCATCTGGGTGTGCAGTTCAACGATCAGGTTGTACTTGAGGATGTGAATCTGCATATTCACTGCGGTTCCTTAAACGCAGTCATCGGTAAGAATGGTGCGGGTAAATCGACATTGATCCGTGCGATGCTGGACAATGTAGAGCACACCGGAGAAATCGAGTTTCGCGACACGAAGGACGGCAGGATGCAGAAGCTGAAGATCGGCTATGTGCCGCAGTCTGTCAATATCGAGAAAAACACGCCGGTCAGTGTGTATGATCTGCTGGCAAGTTACGAGTCGCGCTATCCGGTTTTTCTGCCGAAGAGCAGGAAAGTATATGAGAAAATAAAAGAGAGCTTACGCATTTTCGAGGCGGAGGATCTGATCGACAAGCAGGTATGTAACCTCTCCGGGGGACAGCTGCAGAGAGTGCTTCTGTCGCTTGCAATCATGGATGAGCCAAATCTGCTCCTGCTGGATGAGCCGGTGTCAGGAATCGATCAGAATGGTATGGAACTTTTCTACAAAACGATGACCTATCTGAAGGAACATTATGATCTGGCAATCATTCTGATCTCCCATGATCTGGACTATGTTGCAAAATATGCGGATCATGTTGTACTTCTGGATAAGACGGTCTTAAAGCAGGGATCCGCAAAGGAAGTGTTCTCGAGTCCGGAATTTGAGAGCGTCTTTTCTGTGGCAAACGAAGAAAAATGGATCAAGGAGGATGACAAAAATGATTAACTGGTTATCCTGGCTGGATTTTGGATTTATGAGGAACGCGCTGATCGCAATCCTCATCATCACACCGCTTTTCGGACTGATGGGAACGATGATCGTCAATAAGAAGATGGCGTATTTTTCGGATGCATTAGGGCATTCGGCACTCACCGGAATCGCTGTGGGCGTAGTGTGCGGAGTTGCGGATACGAATCTTTCGATGGTCATTTTTGCAATTATTTTTGCGCTGCTGTTAAACCAGATTGGTAAGGCAAATATGGCATCTGCCGATACGATCATCTCTGTGTTTTCGTCCTGTTCGGTGGCAATCGGACTTGCAATCCTTTCAAGAGGCGGTAATTTCAGCAAATACTCAAGCCTCCTGGTCGGAGATGTGCTTAGCATCACAAAGAAGGAAATCGTATTTCTCGCAATCATCTTTGTTGTGACGATTATATTCTGGTTATGTTGCTTTAACTGGCTGAATGCAAGCTGTATTCACCGGGCGCTGGCGGCGAGCAAGCGGATTCCGGTGCGGCTCATGGATAATTTATTTGCGGTGCTGGTCGCTTTGATCGTAACATTGTCAATTAAGTGGGTTGGTATCCTGATTATCAATGCGCTTTTGATCCTTCCGGCGGCAGCAAGCCGGAATCTGTCGGAGAATATGAGGGAATATCATTTCTTTTCGGTGGTGTTCTCGCTCTTTTCCGGCGTACTGGGACTGATCCTGTCGTATTACACGAATGTGGCGACGGGACCGATGATCGTCATTATCGCATCGATCATCTATTTCAGCACCTATCTGTATGGGCGAAAGAAATAAATAGGAGGAAATACGACCATGCTATCCATGATCGAGAAAGTCAACAATGTAGTCAACAACTTTATATGGGGCGTTCCGGCGATGATCTGTATCATCGGTGTCGGACTGTTCCTGAGCTTTCGGACTCACTTTATCCAGATCTGCAAATTCGGTTATGCGATGAAGGTGACCTTTGTCCGTATGTTCAAGAAACGTGAGGCATCGGACGGAGCACTCACACCGTTTCAGGCAGTGTGTACCGCTTTGGCGGCAACGGTTGGAACCGGAAATGTGGCAGGCGTTGCCGGTGCGATTGCGATCGGTGGTCCGGGCGCGGTATTCTGGATGTGGATTTCTGCACTTCTTGGAATGTGTACGAAGTTCTCAGAAGTTGTGCTTGCAGTGCATTTCCGTGAGACAAATGCGGACGGCGAGCTTGTCGGCGGCCCGATGTACTACATTAAGAATGGACTTAAAAAGCATTGGCACTGGTTGGCCTATCTGTTTTCCCTGTTTGGTGTACTGACGGTGTTTGGAACCGGTAATGCAACACAGGTCAACACGATCACGACGGCAATTGATTCTGCTTTATACAATTACAACCTGCTTCCGGAAAGCTTTGCGCCAACGTTCAATCTGATCCTCGGAATCATTTTGGCAGCGTTGATCGCTTTAATCCTGATCGGTGGAATCAAGCGTATCGGACAGGTTACGGAGAAGCTTGTGCCTTTTATGGCAGTCATCTATATTCTTCTTGCAATCGGTGTGGTTGTGATCAACTTCAAGTCGATTCCAACCGTCTTTGGTGCAATCTTTGAGGGCGCATTCAACCCGTCTGCAGTGACCGGAGGCGCAGTAGGAAGCTTCTTCATGAGTATGAAAAAAGGCGTATCGCGTGGTATCTTCTCAAATGAGGCGGGACTTGGTACCGGTTCGATCGCGCATGCCTGTGCGGATACGAGAAAGCCGGTAAAGCAGGGCTTTTTTGGGATTTTTGAGGTGTTTGTGGATACGATCGTAATCTGTACACTGACAGCGCTTGTCATTCTGTGCAGCGGCGTGCCGGTTGGATACGGTGATGCGGCAGGTGCGGAGCTTACCATCAGCGGATTTACTGCAGTATATGGCGGATGGGTTTCCATTTTCACTGCTGTTGCGATGTGCTGCTTTGCTTTTTCCACAATTATCGGCTGGGGACTTTATGGAACAAGATGTATTGAGTTCCTGCTCGGATCACGTGCGAATAAGCCGTTCATGGTTGCATATGCATTGGTTGCGATCGTCGGTGCGACGATGAATCTCGGTCTGATGTGGAGCATCGCGGAGACCTTCAACGGACTGATGGTAATTCCGAACCTGATCGCGGTATTCCTGTTGTCCGGTGTAGTTGTAAAGCTGGTGAAAGAATATTTTGCCGGGGAAGGCAGCGAAGGATAAGCGTGTTTTGCTTTTACATGAGGTAATTTTTCATTAAGTGCATCGGGTTTGACCGGTGCACTTATATATGGTATAATTGTTGTATACAAAATACAGAGGGATAATACATGGATGAGATAACACTGAAAGCATTGGCCAAGATTAATCTTGGACTGGATGTGATACGCAGAAGAGAAGATGGCTATCATGAGGTAAGCATGGTGATGCAGACGATTCATCTGTATGATCGGCTGGAGATCGCTAAGAGTCATGAGCCTGGAATTCATATACGATCGAATCTGAATTTCCTGCCGGTAAATGAGAATAATCTTGTCTATAAAGCAGGTAAGCTTCTGATGGATGAGTTTGGCATTACGGATGGCGTGGATGTGAATCTTGAGAAGCGCATTCCGGTGGCTGCCGGTATGGCGGGGGGAAGTACAGATGCGGCATCGATGCTTTACGGAATGAACCGGATTTTTGATCTTGGATTGTCACGCAGACAGCTGATGGAGCGTGGGGTACAGATCGGGGCGGATGTGCCGTATTGTATTATGCGCGGTACTGCTTTGGCCCAGGGAATCGGAGAGAAACTTTCCCAGCTTCCTCCGATGGTCAAGTGTCCGGTACTGATCGCGAAACCATCCGTTTCGGTATCAACAAAGTTCGTGTATCAGAATCTGAAGCTGGATGAGAATACCAAGCATCCGGATATCGATGCTTTGATCTCTGCAATTAAGAAGAAGGATTTTCCGGAAATCTGCACAAAGATGGGCAATGTCCTTGAGAGTGTGACGATTCCGAATTATCCGGTGATCGCTGAGATCAAGGAGAAGATGATGGAGGCCGGCGCGGCGCATGCGATGATGAGCGGAAGCGGTCCGACGGTGTTCGGTCTGTTTGAGGATGAGGAGACGGCGCAGCGTGCACGCGATGTCATGAAGGCGTCCGGACTGGCGCGGCAGGTATACCTGACATCAATCTATAATAACAGACGGAAATAGAACCATGATGTATCATCTGGTTCGTGTAGAAGAATGGAAACAGAATTGGAGAAGATATCGATGACCGATGATTTGACATTAAATATGAATGCATATTTACCACTTAGAGATGTGGTGTTCAACACACTTCGCGAGGCGATTCTAAAAGGGGATCTGAAGCCCGGCGAGCGTCTGATGGAATTGCAGCTTGCCTCGAAGCTTGGGGTAAGCCGTACGCCGATCCGTGAGGCCATCCGTATGCTTGAACAGGAGGGACTTGCCGTTACAATGCCGCGCAAGGGAGCAGAAGTTGCGAAGATGACGCTCAAGGATATGGAGGATGTGTTGGAGATCCGTGAGGCTTTGGACGAGCTTGCGGTGCGCATCGCCTGCGAGAAGATTACGGACGAGCAGTTGAAGCGCCTGATGGATGCGAAGGATCTGTTTGAGACGAGCACAAGAACCGGTGATGTGAAGAAGATTGCGGAAGCGGATGTCAGTTTTCATGATGTCATCTATGAGGCAACCGGTAATCCGAAGCTCGAGACACTGCTTAACAATCTGCGTGAGCAGGTGTACCGGTACCGTGTGGAGTATATCAAGGATCCGATGAACTATCCGGTGCTGATCAGGGAGCATGAAGCGATTCTTCTGGCACTGGGGGAGCGCAATGTGAAGAAGGCGGAGAGTGCGATGCATGAGCATGTTGCCAATCAGGCTGCGGCGGTCAAGAATGTGATCCAGCAGCAGGAGTAAATGTATATATTTGTAAATAATGAACATTCTAAGGGATGAACGTGTGAGCGTTCATCCCTTTTTGTGTTGGGGATGAGGACATCATCACATATACGAAAAAGCAAAATAATAGGGCATGAGGAAAAATTCAGCATGAACGAAAAAAAGACGAAAATATCGGTAAACATAGATGAAAACATCGCACAATATAAGAAAATCTTCGCAGACTGCGCGGACATCAAGATGCGCCCGATGTGGCTTGGCGCAGAACATGGCACACTGTGTTTTCTTGCATACATTGAGGTTGCGGTAAGCAACACACTTCTTGAGAATACAGCACTTGGAAGACTGCTCGCAGCGCTTGAGAAGATTCCGGAAGATCAGATGCGCCAGGTGCTGGATACGAATGCGCTTGGCATTGTGGATGCGACACCGTATGAATATGTGGAGGATGCAGCAGCCGGCATGCTGACCGGAGATGCGATCCTGTTCGTGGATGGATATGATAAGGCGTTAAAGATTGCCGACAAAGGTTATCCGGGGATGGATGTGCAGGAACCGGATTCCGAGAAAGTCATCCGTGGCTCAAAGGAAGGATTTACCGATTCTGTGAAGACCAATACCGCACTCATTCGCAAACGTGTCCGGTCCACAAGAGTCAAGGTGCAGGAAATCAACTGTGGCATCCGTTCCCACACAGCGATCGATCTTGTCTATATGGAAGATCTTGCCTACCCATCCGTGATTGAGGAAGTAAAAAGGCGTCTTGCGGATTACGAGATCGACGGAATTATGGACAGCGGTATTGTGGAGCAGCTTGCGGAAGAAAAGTGGTATTCCCCTTTCCCACAGTTTCAGACCACGCAGAGACCGGATCGTGCGGCGATTGCGGTCATGGAGGGACGCGTGGTGCTTCTGTCCGACAACTCACCGGTTGCTCTGATCCTGCCGACAGATCTCAATTCCTTCTTAAAGACAAGTGATGATTATTACAACCGGTTTGAGGTTGCGACCTTTGCAAGAATTCTGCGTTATATGGCAGCATTTTTCTCGATGACTTTGCCTGGACTTTATCTTGCTGTCACGAATTTTCATACGCAGATCCTTCCGACACCGCTTTTGCTTTCCTTCTGGGAGGCTCGGATCGGGGTGCCTTTTCCGGCAGCGCTTGAGGTAATTCTGATGGAGTTATCGTTTGAACTTCTGCGGGAGGCAGGTGTGCGGCTGCCGGGAGCGATGGGAAATACGATTGGCATTGTCGGGGGACTGATCATTGGTCAGGCGGCAGTGGATGCAAATCTTGTCAGTCCGATCGTCGTGATCGTTGTGGCGTTTACCGCACTCTGTTCGTTTTCCATTCCGAATGAGGAGTTTGCCTTTTCGTTCCGGATATTGAAATTTTATATGATCCTCATGTCTGCGTGGCTTGGATTCTTCGGATTCTTGCTTGGATTACTTACAGTGCTAATCCATCTCTCAAGACTGCGAAGCTTCGGAATTCCGTATCTGATGCCTTTTACCGGGGCGGATCTGAATGGGTATGAGGATATGCGTGATACGATCTGGCGGGCACCGCTTCGCATGATGACAAGCAGACCCATTTACGCAAGACGCGGTGAGCGGGTGCGTCTGAAAAATAAAAGAGGTGCTGGGTCGGATGCGCCCAAGTAATCATAGAATTAGATGATTGTGAAACGATTGCCACGGAGCTCGCCGACCGGAATCGCCTGATAATAGAATTATAAAAAGGAGTGGAATGCAATGTTTTCAAATAATAATCGGATATCGACAAGACAGGTGTTCCGCTTATTCGTATTTGATTTTATCGGAATGAGTACGCTCGTTCTTCCGGCGAAGCTTGCGGGGACTTCCGGCTGCGATGGCGTCTTTGCAATCGTTGCAGGAGGTCTGTTTGCAAGCCTGTATCTGTGGTATCTTGCGTGGATCATGAACAGGATGGACAGCGATCTGATCACCTATGTACGACAGTCCCTGCCGCGGTGGGGCGCGTTTGTGATGCTTTGTTTCTTTGCAGCGTATTGCATTCTTGAGGCTTCCTACGGTGCGTATATTTTTGCGGATGTCATGAAAAAAGGCCTGGTCGGCGGCGAATCTTATACGTTGCTTCTCTTGTTGATTCTTGCGGTGGCGGCGTATGCGATCCAGTCAGGAATCGAGAGCCGGGCGAGGGTGTATGAGAGCTTGTTCTGGGTATTGTTTGTTCCTCTTTTTCTGCTTCTCTGGATTGCGGCGAGTGATGTAAATACGGTTTATCTGCATTCCTTTTTTACAACCCCGGTGTCTGAGGTGGCAGGGGAAGGTCTGCTTGTGTTTGAGTATCTGATGCCGGTGTTCCTTGTCTTATTTTTTCCGGCGTATGTGAAAAAAGATGCACAGAAAAAAATGGTGGCGGCGGTGTATCGGGCGCTTTGGGTGGCTGTCCTTGTCTTTATTGTATTTGATCTGATCCTGCTCGGCAGCTTCGGAGAACGGGCGATGGCTAAGATGCGCTATCCGGCGCTCACGCTGATGAGTAACATTCATTTGCGGGGAAGTTTTCTAAAGCGGCTGGATGCGTTTCTGCTTGCGATATGGTTTTTTACGCTTTTTGCATTCATCAACGTATTTTTGTTTTATGCGAAGCAGCTGATTGCAGCGATTGGCGGAGAATTTACAGGAGCCGGAGGCATAGAGCATCAAGGCAACGGCCTTAAAATGCAGAAAGAAAAAAATGCAAAGGTATGGTCAACGATCATTGCTTTCCTGCTGGTGTTTGTTGTGGCGGAAGGATTCTGTTACGGATCGTTCGCGGAATGGTTCGAAGGTTATATGACATATGTTGCGATACCGCTTCTGATCCTGCTTCCGCTTATAATCGTCGTGTGGGGAAAGTATAGAAAAACAGGAAATCGTTCCTTGCAATAGAAGAACGTTAGTAGAAAATCGTGTGTTTTGGAAGGAGAATTTGTGACAGGGATGGATGGTAGTACGAACAGGAGCGCTTGGAAGCAAACGAAAGCTGGTAAAAAGAATACAATGGGAAAATGGCATTGCTTTCAAACCATATTGCAGAAAAGCGTAAGTGTGATCGGCTGTATCGGCATATTATGCTGTCTGTGTGCCTGCGGTGCAACGGAACTCGAAGATCGCTGCTTTCCGATGATGGCGATCGCGGACGTGCAGGAAGAGCGTATCCGATTTGCCTATGGCTTCCCGGAACTGAGCCAGAAGGATAACACAGATATGGAAGAGGCGAATGTCGGGGTGCCGCTCACGGAAGGCGGAAATTTTGCAGAAGCGCTGACTGCTTATGAGAAGAAACTCAGCAACCTTGCAGACTGTAATCATATGAAAGTGTTTGTGATCGGTGAATCTCTGCTTCAAGACAGAGCGCGATTGGGCGAGACTCTGGATTACCTGCGGGAGAACGAGGTATTCCCACGAAACAGTTATGTCTGTGTGACGGGAGATATTGAGGCTTTGCTCGGACTGGCGGATTCGCTGCCAGAGGATGAAGGAAGCTATCTTGAAACCTTTCTGCAGCACCATGAGCCGGATCATGAAATCGAGCTGACCAATCTCGGGACACTCCTCGACGAACAGATCAATAAGCGGCTGGATCTCGAACTGCCTTATATTTCAGTGGAAAATGACACGATTGCTTGGACTCGGAATGTGGAGATTTCTTTTGCCAGGTAGTGTGTGGGGCGAAAGAGAGGAAAAGAGAAGAAAAAAGCCCCGGAATGATGAGAAAACGGGGCGAAAAAGCGGAAAAAGAAAGGAAATAGCCCCGGCACGAGAAAGAAGTGGGGCGAAAAAGCGGAAAAAAGAAGGAAAAAGCCCCAGAGTGAGAAAGAAGCGGGGCGAAAAAGCGGAAAAAGAAAGGAAATAGCCACGACACGAGAAAGAAGCGGGGTATAGAAAAACAAAATGAATAAGTTGCGCCTCGCGGGACATCCTTATGTTAGAGGCGATTGAAAAATGAGCGCCACAGCAGTTTGACAATCGTGTAAATCAATCAATCGTGGAGGGCGAAGGATGCATAAAAATAGAGTAATAAAACAGGTAAGGAAGGGAAGCTTCCTCACTTTATATATCATCAGTTTGTTTGTCGGAAGTCTGATCTTACCATGGGAAAATAGTTGGAGCTCACAAATACATAGAACGGGATTTATGGAAACAGTAAAAAGAGTGTGTGAGGGACAGTGGGAATCAAAAGCGATAACAGATCCACTCCAGCCGGGGATTGCCGACAAAATCCTGCGTTTTCATGTGCTTGCCAACAGTGACAGTAAGGAAGACCAGGAGGTAAAGAAGAAAGTAAGAGATGCAGTCGGTGCCATGATGGAGCCGAGGCTTGCAGAAAGCAGAAATCTTGAAGAGACGGAAGCTATTGTGCAGCGGTCGATGGAGAATATTGTGGAAGTGGCAACAGAGACACTGGAAGAAAATGGATATTACTATGGCGTGAGAGCAAGACTTGCCAATGTGGAATTCCCGGTCAAAAGCTACGGTGCGTATACCTTTCCGGCGGGCGAGTATGAAGCGCTGCAGGTGACACTCGGGGAGGGAGAGGGACATAATTGGTGGTGTGTGCTTTATCCGAATATGTGTTTTCGGGGAAGCGTGTATGAGGTCCCGTCAGATGAAGCGAAGCATGCTTTGCGCGAAGTCCTGACACCGGAAGAATATGAGGATATTTTTCGTCACGGAAAGTATCAGATCCGCTTCAAATTTCTTGAATATTTCCGATAAAACAGTTATGATATCTGTTGAATTGCAAAGGAGAGATTATGACCAAAGAAGTATTGTTATCAATCAGAGGCTTGCAGATTGCACCGGATGAACAGAAGGACACAGTGGAAGTATATACACCGGGACAATATTATTTTCGCAATGGCAAGCATTTTTTCTTATACGAAGAAGTGGAAGAGGGAAGCAAGAAGGTGACCAGGAATGTCATCAAGGTGACGGATGACTATATGGAGCTTACGAAAAAAGGCTTGGTCAACGTACATATGGTATTTGAACGTGACAAGAAGAATGTTACCTATTATTATACGCCATACGGAAGTCTGCTTGTCGGCATCGATGCATATAAGGTAGATGTCAGCGAAGCGGACAATGAAATCCAGATTGATGTGGAGTATGCGTTAGAGATCAACAATGAGCATCTGGCGAACTGCCATATCGGAATCAAGGCGAATCCGCAGGGCGGCGCAGAATTTACGTTGGTGAAAGAAGAAAAATAAAGAATTTATAAATTATTAGCACTCACTATTGACGAGTGCTAATAATGGTGCTATAACATACTTGTAAACAAAAAGAACATCAATTTCAGATACAAAGCGTTGCCATCCGGGACAACAAAGTGATTTGAAATTGCACAGTATACAAGGAGGAATGACTTATGTTATTAGCAAAGAACAACAACGTATTTGATACATTTTTCGGTGATCCTTGGTTCAACGATCCATGGTTTGATGACAGAGACATTCAGAAAGCACAGAAGAAATTATATGGACATAACGAGAAGAAGCTGATGCTCACCGATATAAAAGAAAGTGACAAGGGTTATGAACTTGAGATGGATCTTCCGGGATTCAAGAAAGAAGAGATTAAAGCTTCCATCGAGAACGGATACCTGGTCATCAGTGCCGAGAAAGGCTTAGAGAAAGATGAGAAGGAGAGCGAAGGCAAGAAGTACATCTGCCGCGAGCGTTACACCGGAAGCTGCCAGAGAGCCTTCTACGTAGGCGATGACATTGAAAAGGATGATATTAAAGCATCCTTCAAGCACGGAATCCTTCACCTGGACATTCCGAAGAAACAGCCTAAGCCACAGGTTGAAGAGAATAAATTTATTTCCATCGAGGGATAAGGGTTAGCGAGCGGGCTGCAGATGCAGTCCGCTTGTGCGTTGTATAAAAATGAAAGTGAGAGGTAGGTGAGTCATATGGCAGCAAAACGTGATTATTATGAGACGCTCGGCGTCAATAAGAGTGCAGATGCGTCAACCATCAAGAAAGCATATCGTAAGCTTGCGAAGAAATACCATCCGGATACGAACGCGGGCGACCCGCATGCAGAGGAGATGTTCAAGGATGTGACGGAAGCCTACAATGTATTGAGTGATGACAAAAAACGTAAGCTCTACGATGAATTCGGCCTTGCAGGATTGCAGGAAGGCTTCTCGGCAGAGGCGGCAAGAGAGGCGCAGAATGCAGGATTTGGCGGCTTCGGAGGATTTGGCACGGGAAGCGGCAATCCGTTCGGAAGCGGAGGTTATGCGGGCGGTTCGTTTGGCGGAGACGGTCCTTATATGCACAGAGAATTTCATTTTGAAAACGGATCGGGCAATATGGATGATCTGTTCGGTATGTTTGGCGATATGTTCTCGCACGGTGGATCTTCTTCTGGATGGAGTGTAGCAGAGGATTCCAAAAATCATAAGGGTTCTGACGTGATGGCAGATCTTACGGTTTCGTTCGAGGAAGCTGCATTCGGTTGCGAGAAGGAGATCATGCTGCGCGATCCGGCGACCGGCAAGACCTCCAATCTGTCAATCCACATTCCTGCCGGTATTGAGTCTGGCAAGACGATCCGGCTTAAGGGACAGGGAAATCCGGGTAGAAGCGGCGGTGCAGCAGGCGATGTTTTGTTGAAGGTAAATGTTACACCGAGCAAAGAATTTGAGCGTAAAGGATTAAATGTATACTCTACGGTGCGCGTTCCGTTTACAACCGCGGCATTGGGCGGCAAAGCGCGCGTTCACACCCTTTACGGAAATGTGGAATGTTCCATCAAAGCCGGAACACAGGCGGGAAGCAAGATCCGTCTGCGTGGAAAAGGTATTGTAAACGTCAAGAATCCGTCGGTTAAGGGAGATCAGTATGTGACCGTGGAGATTCTGGTGCCGCGTGAGCTTTCGCCGAAGGCGAAGGAAGCACTCGAAGCCTATAAGGCAGTCAGTTGATTGGTAAATTTTGTGTTACACGTTGCTTTTTAAGACAAACTTTGCTAGAATATATTTCAGTAAAAATAGGAGGAATCCAACGTGAAACCATTAGGAATTGTATTACTGGTCATCCTGCTGGTACTTATCGCAGCGATGATCGTTCTGTATTTTCTTGGTAAGAAAGCACAGAAGAGAAAAGATGAACAAGACGAACAGATTAAGGCAGCAGCACAGACTGTGTCCATGCTGATCATTGACAAGAAACGATTGCGGATGAAAGATTCGGGACTTCCGGCAGCTGTATTGGAGCAGACACCGAAGTATTTACGCCGTTCGAAGCTTCCAATCGTTAAGGCGAAGGTCGGACCGAGAGTTATGACATTGATCGCCGACGAGCAGGTCTTTGATGAGATCCCGGTTAAGAAGGAAGTTAAGGCAACGGTAAGCGGTCTCTACATTACCGCCGTACGAGGACTTCGCGGACCGATCGAGAAGCCGGAGAAGAAAAAGAAAGGCTTCCGTGCGAAGCTTCAGGCAAAGTACAATGAAGCAAACGAACAGCTGAAGGCAGAGAAAGCTGCCGATGCTGAACGCAAGGCAAACAAAAAGAAGAAATAAGATGCAAAATGGAGTGTGAAAATTCACACTCCATTTTTGACACTTACCGTATTTTATGGTATGTTAAATTAGTTAGTTCGACTTCAAAAGAAGTCGTAGAAAGGAATATCTTATGAAGAAAAGAATCATTGCACTCTTACTGTGCATGACAACCGCTTTTTCCATGGTTGCGTGCGGAAGCGGATCAAAGAATGGAACAGAGAGCACGGAAGGTGTTGCACAGGAGACATACAACGGCAAAAGCAGTGCGCAGATGGATATTGATCTGTCGAAGCAGGTAAAGAAACTTGCAGATTACAAAGGAATCGACGTCACAATTACCGGTAATTATGACGTGACGGACGACCAGGTGAACGAGAGAACATTAGCACTCCTTAATTACCGTGGGGTAAAGGGACCGGAGGTCACAGATCACGATACGGTACAGGATGGAGATCTGGTTTTGGTAGATTTCACCGGTTACCATAATGATGAGGCTTTTGAGGGCGGTGCTGCAACGGATGTGCTGATCGATGTCAGCAACAACTGTGAGGCAACCCAGCAGACCGGATATATCGATGGATTCAGTGACGGACTTCTCGGTGCGAAAGTCGGAGAGGAGACAAGCTCCGATGTGCGTTTCCCGGACGAGTATCCGAATAACCCGGATCTTGCCGGAGAGATGACAACCTTTAAGTTCAAAGTGAAAGGAATTTATAAGGCACTGACGTTAGATGATCTTACCGATGCACAGGTCAAGGAAAATTTCTCGGATGCACAGATAGAAACAAAGGATGACCTGATCAAGAATGTGCGTGCGATGATGGAGCAGCAGGCTGCATCAAGCAAGTCACAGGATACGATCAACGAAGTACAGAACTATATGATCGACAACAGTACGGTTGAGATTCCAGATGATTACATGGAAGCAAGACTTGCTGAGTATCAGGCACAGTTCACACGCGACAATGTCGGCGAGACACAGACACTTGAAGAGTATCTGACCGCAAATAATACAACACTTGAAGATCAGCAGAAGAACTGGAGAACTAGTCTTGAGAAGCAGATTAAGCTTGAGTTTGTCTTCGGTCGAATTGCAGAACTTGAAGGGCTTGAAATCGATCAGGACAAGTATGAGCAGTTTATCGACTATATTATCAGTTCGGGCAACAGTGAACTGTCAACAGAGGCTGCTATTTATGATTATTACGGAAACGGCAACAAGGAAGATGGTAAAAAGAATTTAAAGAGGCTGTACCTTACGAACGATGCACTTTCATTTGTTATTGAGAATGCCAATGTTACGGTTCAGAAAGCGGATTCAACAGAGAACTAGATATCTATTTGAAATCGAAGCATGCACGATTCGAAAATCGTGTTTGAAGATAAAAATACAAATATAAAGGGATTAGATTTATGTGGCGATTAAGAAAATCGGCACAGAAACGGAGGCAACAAAATGGATTTAGTAAATATCAGGGACATATTCCGCAATCAGGCGCAATATGAGAATCAGGTAATCACGATCGGAGGCTGGGTGAGAAGCAACCGTAATTCCAAGAATTTCGGATTTATCGTTGTGAATGACGGTACATTCTTCGAGCCGATTCAGGTCGTATATGCGGATGGGCTTGCAAACTATGATGAAGTGTGCAAGATCAATGTCGGCGCAGCCATCATTGTAAAGGGGCAGCTGGTTCCGACACCACAGGCGAAGCAGCCATTTGAGATCCAGGCAGAAGAAGTGACGATCGAGGGCGCATCCACACCCGATTATCCTCTCCAGAAAAAGCGTCATACATTCGAGTATCTGCGTACAATCTCACACCTTCGTCCGAGAACGAACACGTTCGAGGCCGTATTCCGTGTGCGTTCACTCTGTGCGTATGCAATCCACAAATTCTTCCAGGAGAGAGGATTTGTCTATGTACACACGCCACTCATCACAGGAAGTGACTGTGAGGGTGCCGGAGAGATGTTCCAGGTTACCACAATGGACTTAAATAACGTTCCAAAGAAGGAAGACGGAAGTGTTGACTATTCCAAGGATTTCTTCAATAAGCCAACCAACCTGACTGTATCCGGACAGCTGAATGGTGAGACTTATGCGATGGCATTCAAGAATATCTACACATTCGGACCGACGTTTAGAGCAGAGAATTCCAACACGACCCGCCACGCGGCAGAGTTCTGGATGATCGAGCCGGAGATCGCTTTTGCGGATCTTGAGGATGATATGATGCTTGCAGAGAGCATGCTCAAGTATGTGATCAATTACGTACTGGAGAATGCGCCGGAAGAGATGGCATTTTTCAACAATTTCGTAGATAAAGGACTGCTTGACCGTCTTGAAAATGTGGTAAGCAACGATTTCGCACGTGTGACTTATACAGAGGCAATCGACATTCTGTCTAAGCATAATGATAAGTTTGATTACAAGGTTTCATGGGGATGCGACTTACAGACCGAGCATGAGCGTTATCTGACTGAGCAGATTTACAAGCGCCCGGTATTTGTAACAGATTATCCGAAGGAGATTAAGGCCTTCTACATGAAACTGAATGAGGATGGCAAGACGGTTGCAGCGGTTGACTGTCTGGTTCCGGGAATCGGAGAGATCATCGGTGGAAGCCAGAGAGAGGACGATTACGACAAGCTCCTCGCAAGAATCAATGAGCTGGGACTGAAGGAAGAAGACTACAAGTTCTATCTTGATCTTCGTAAGTACGGTTCTGCAAGACATGCGGGATTCGGACTTGGATTCGAGAGATGCGTGATGTATCTGACCGGTATGGGCAACATCCGTGACGTCATTCCATTCCCAAGAACCGTAAACAACTGTGAACTGTAAGAGTTTATTCGAAGTTTGTGTCTGCTGATCTCCTGATTTGTGAAGCCGGCGTATCATAAAATGCGTTCCGGTTTCATATAGATAGAACATGGAACAGACAGATTTAAAGAAGAAGGAAAGCAGAGAACAGAATAAAGAAAAGAAACCGAATTGCGTAGGACGATTTCTTGCGGTCGCGGTATTGGTGGTTATGCTTGCCGCAGGATGGTTTCTGCTTTTGGCGTATGTATCGTATAACCTGCGTCTGTCCGCAGATGTCATCCGCGCGGGACTCGTCCTGCTTTATATTCTTCCGTGCTGGATCGGCGGCAGAGTGCTGCGCCGGTGTATGCAAAGGTATGCAGTCATTTATGGAGCGGTACTGGGAACGGTGTTTTATACAATTCTTCTTGCACTGACTGCGACAGATAGCGGTGCGGTGCAGATGACACAGACCCATGTCATGAATGCCTGCATATGTGTACTCAGTGGAATTGTGGGAACCATCCGCCTGAAGCGTGAAGTGAGGGGCGGATAGGCAGCAGGGAGCGCATTGCAGGCGTTACATTGGTGGAGTTGTGGATATAACAATTGCCAAAATTGAGCAAAGTGCCTATAAAACACGATTTTCAGCAAAAAAGCTTTGCATATTGAATATGCTGTGCTATAATAGCATGGATAGACGGGTCATTCCCAAAATAGGAGACAAAGGAGAGATTCTAATGAAGCATGTAAAGACATTAAATACAAGAAAGTTACAGAACACACTTAAGAAGGGTGGATGCGGCGAGTGCCAGACATCCTGCCAGTCCGCATGTAAGACTTCCTGCACAGTAGGAAACCAGACTTGCGAATCTTATAAGTAATCTTTTCATAATTAAGGTTTACTTGACCGCGTGCCTTGCGCGCGGTCTTTGTTTTGTGTAACAGAATAGATAATAGAGAGGAGAAATATTGTAGTGGTTCATCAATTTAAGAACAATGGCTATGATATTGTCTTGGATGTAAACTCAGGAGCGATCCATGTGGTGGATGATGTAACGTATGACGTCATTGCGATGTTTGAAGAACACACACCGGATGAAATCGTGCAGCAGTTGAAGGAGCAGTATCCGGAAGCGGAGATCAAAGAAGCAATCGATGAGGTTCTTGAACTTAAGAAGAACGAAGAATTGTTCACGGAGGATGTGTATAAGAGTCATATCCTTGACTTTAAGAAGAGACCGACAGTTGTGAAGGCGTTGTGCCTGCACATCGCACATGATTGTAACCTTGCATGTAAGTATTGCTTTGCAGAAGAAGGCGAATATCATGGACGCAGGGCACTGATGTCCTACGAGACAGGAAAGCAGGCTTTGGATTTCCTGATTGCAAATTCGGGAAGCCGTAAGAATCTGGAGGTCGATTTCTTCGGTGGCGAGCCGCTTATGAACTTTGATGTGGTAAAGCAGCTTGTGGCTTACGGACGTGAGCAGGAGAAGCTTCACGATAAGCATTTTCGTTTTACACTGACAACGAATGGTGTGCTTCTGAATGATGAGGTTATGGAGTTTGCCAACAAGGAGATGGACAACGTCGTCTTAAGTATTGACGGACGTAAGGAGGTTCATGACCGTATGAGACCGTTCCGCAAGGGTGCGGGAAGCTACGATCTGATCGTCCCGAAGTTCCAGAAGCTGGCAGAGAGCCGTAATCAGGAGCGCTATTATGTGCGTGGAACATTTACGCATTATAATACCGATTTTTCCAATGACGTACTGCATCTTGCGGATCTTGGATTCAAGCAGATTTCCGTTGAGCCGGTTGTTGCACAGCCGAGTGATGATTATGCTTTGACCGAGGAAGACCTGCCGGTGCTTTTTGCGGAATACGATAAGCTTGCAGCGGAGATGGTTCGCCGCAAGAAGGAAGGAAACGGATTTAACTTCTTCCATTTTATGATCGACTTAGAGGGCGGTCCTTGTGTGTACAAGCGTCTGTCCGGTTGCGGATCGGGAACCGAGTACCTTGCGGTAACACCGTGGGGAGACTTATATCCTTGCCATCAGTTTGTTGGTAACGAGGATTTCCTGATGGGCAATGTCTGGGATGGTGTCAAGCGCACCGATATCCGGGACGAGTTCAAGTGCTGCAATGTCTACGCGAAGGAGAAGTGCAGCAAGTGTTTCGCAAGATTTTACTGTAGTGGTGGATGTGCCGCAAACTCATACAATTTCCACGGAAGCATCACAGATGCCTATGATCTGGGCTGTGAACTTCAGAAGAAGCGTATTGAGTGTGCGATCATGATAAAAGCTGCGGAAGCGGAAAATTAAAGAATAGGAAGGAAACTAAGATGAAAAAAAGTAAGGGCGTCGTTATTATCGCGGTGATCTTAGCCTGCTTGATCGGACTTGGATACTATACAACCACGATAATGTCAATGACAAGCAAGAGTCAGGCAAAGACTGACAACAAGACAGAGTCTGAGGGTATCAAGCTCGGTCTTGACTTATCCGGTGGTGTTTCCATTACTTACCGGATTGTTGACAAGAATCCGACTAAGAAGGACTTAAATGACACAATCGCTAAACTTGAGGAACGTGCTGAGAGTTACAGTACCGAGTATTCGGTATATCCGGTCGGTGATGATCGTATCACGGTAGAGATTCCTGGTGTGTATGATGCGGATAAGGTTCTTCAGGATCTGGGAAGTCCGGGATCTTTATACTTTATCAAGCAGAAGGGTTCTGATGGAAACGATAACTATACATACGATCAGAACACAGAAGGTGGCTATAAGTTGAATAAGACTCTTGAGGAGCTTGAAGCTGATGGATCCATCCTTTTTGATGGTAACGGTGTAAAAGCTGCTACAGAAGGATATGAGAAGAGTTCACAGCTCAACTCCAATGAGCCGGTCGTACAGTTGACACTGAAAGATGATGCCGCTCAGATTTTCGGTGATGCTACAACCGCTGCATACGCTGCAGGCGAGACCATCGGTATCTACTACAATGATCACTTTATCAGTGTTCCGAGAGTATCCGCAGCAATCACAGATGGTAATTGTGTGATCAACGGTATGGCGGATTACGAGGAAGCGGAGCAGCTTGCGACATTTATCCGTGTCGGTGCCATCAACTTAAAGCTTGAGGAGTTAGAGTCACAGGTTGTCGGAGCACAGCTTGGTGGACAGGCATTATCATCCAGCGTGAAGGCTGCAGTCATCGGTCTGATCCTTGTAATGCTTTATATGATCATCTGCTATGGTTTGTCCGGTGTGGTTGCATCAATCGGTCTTGGTATCTACACAACGATCGTTGTTGCATTTGTATATCTGTTTGAAATTACACTGACGCTTCCTGGTATTGCCGGTGTTATCCTTGGTATCGGTATGGCGGTGGATGCGAATGTTATTATCATCTCCCGTATCAGAGAAGAAATCGCGGGAGGTAAGTCTGTTCTTACTTCGATCAAGGAAGGCTACAAGAAAGCACTGTCAGCTATTATCGATGGTAACGTTACAACCTTTATTGCTGCACTTGTATTGATGTGGCTTGGATCGGGAACGGTTAAGGGCTTTGCTTATACCTTAATGATTTCCATTCTTGTATCGCTGTTTACAGCACTTATTATATCAAGACTTCTTAATCTTGCATTCTATGCAGTTGGCTGCCGTGACGAGAAATTTTATGGTCGTGCCAGAACTCGTCAGACAATCGATTTTATGAAAAACCGTGTAGTATTCTTTATTATTTCACTTGTTGTGATCGTGGCCGGTTTTGTTGGAATGATCGGATACGGTGCATCAGGACAGCATGCATTGAATTTCAGCCTTGAGTTTATGGGCGGTACTTCCATCTCTGCGGACTTTGGTAAGGATTACACGGTTGAAGAAGTTGAGAAGACCGTTGTTCCTGAGGTTGCCGCTGTTATTCATGATAATGCAATCCAGGCAAGTACCGTTAAGGGAAGCAACGTTGTTACGATTAAGACAAAGACATTAACACAGGATCAGCGTGAGGAAGTTGGTAACATGCTCGTTGACAAATTCAGTGTTGATGACTCTACGATTGAGACACAGAGTATCGGAGCTACTGTCAGTGGTGAGATGCGTAAGAATGCAATCTTGGCTGTTGTTGTAGCATGTATCTGTATGCTTCTGTACATCTGGTTCCGTTTCAAGGATCTGCGTTTCGCAGGCAGTGCGATCATTGCTTTGATCCACGACGTACTGGTTATGCTGACAGCATACGCTTTGATCCGTATTTCTGTTGGTAATACATTTATTGCATGTATGCTTACGATCGTCGGTTACTCGATCAACGATACCATCGTTGTATTCGACCGTATCCGTGAGAACATGCATGGAATGAAGAAGACGAACCCTGAGACACTTGCAGAGGTTGCGAACCGCTCACTGACCCAGACACTGTCAAGAACAATCAATACATCCGTTACAACCATCGTAATGGTACTGTTACTGTTCATCTTCGGTGTATCTTCCATCCGTGAGTTCTCATTACCTCTTATGGTTGGTTTGATCAGTGGTACTTACTCATCCATCTTCATCGCTACCTCACTGTGGTATGTTATGAAGCTGCATCTTGGTAAGAACCGTCTCGTCAAGAAGAAATAAATAATTTAATTAAGAAATGGGGGCTGTGGATTTTCCGCAGCCCTCATTTATTGCCTCTTGATAAAAGGCATAGAAATGGATAGAATAGGGAAATAGAATGAAGACGCAAATCAGGCGAAATAAATAGAAAGTGGGAAAAACTATGAAATTACATCCGATTATCACCAGTCTGCTTGATACAGACGCATATAAGTTTTCGATGGGACAGGCTATCTACCATCAGTACTCGGATTATAAGACAACATGGACATTCAAGTGTAGAAATACAGATGTGCATTTTACACATGAGATGGTAGAGGAGATCAAGGCGCAGATTAAGGCGTACTGCTCGCTGCAGTTCACAGAGGAAGAACTGGAATATCTTCACAACATTACCTGGATGAAGGGAAGCTACGTGGATTTTCTGCGTTTATGGAAGCCGCGCTATGAGGATTTCTCCATCACGGAGGATGCAGAATGTGGTCTTTCGATTGAGACGTTTGGTACGTGGCTAAACACTTCCATGTATGAGATCCCGACACTTGCGATCGTCAATGAAGTGTATTTTCGTATGGCGTATGATTACGACACTCTTTTCGCATCGTTTAAGAAACGACTGGATGAGAAGGTAAAGCGTCTTGAGACCGATGAATTTGAACTTTCTGCTTTTAGTGAGTTTGGTCTTAGAAGACGCTTGTCGCTGGAGGCACAGAAGCTTGCGATACAGGCTTTAGCATCAGCAAATTACAATGGTAAGTCCACATTCGTCGGAACGAGTAACGTGATGCTTGCGAAGGAACTAAAACTTGCACCGGTTGGAACGATGGCGCATGAGTGGATCATGTGTGTCGGACAGGGTAACCACAAGCACAATCCGGCATACTCCAACTGGTACGCGCTGGATGCCTGGGTGAAGGAGTACGGCGTCTTAAATGGTATCGCTTTAACCGATGCGATCACAACCGACTGCTTCTTAAGAGACTTTAAACTGACCTATGCGACTCTTTTCAGCGGAGTCCGCCACGACAGCGGCGATCCGATCGAGTGGGGCGAGAAGATGATCGCACACTATAAGGCGTTCGGCATCGATCCGATGACAAAGACACTCTTGTTCAGTGATTCGCTTGACTTTGAGCGTGCGACCATGATTGAGAAGCATTTCAAAGGCAAGGCAAAAGTTGCATTCGGTATCGGCACATATATTTCTAATGATACCGATGTACCGCCACTCAACATTGTTATGAAGACCACATTCTGCAACGGTATGGACGTTGCCAAGATTTCCGATGTCAAGGGCAAAGGTATGTGCAAGAACGAGGCGTATGTCGAGTATCTGCAGAGATGCATCGACTGGCGTATGGAAAACGAGAAGGTGAAATAAGATGATTTTCGACAGTTGGACAAAGGCGCTGATCTACTTCGGAATTATGAATCTGCTGGGGTTGATCGTGATGGGAGCTGACAAGTGGAAAGCGAAGCACAACGCCTGGCGCATTCCGGAAAAAACGCTTTTTCTGGTGAGTATTCTGGGAGGAAGCGTCGGAACCTGGGCGGGGATGTATCTGTTCCGGCATAAGACAAAGCACTGGTATTTTGTGGTGGGAATGCCGCTGATCCTCGCTATACAGATTGTAATTGCGCTTGTGGTATGGAGGACGTAGATATGTTTGATTATTATTTTGCAATCATATCCATATAGCGGTCAAAGTTGTGGAGTTTACTGTGGCACCGGTTGGTCGAACAATCTATGCCATCTTCAGCAGAATTGGCTATTGTTATCGTATCGGTGGAGATGAATTTGCAGCAATCACAACGATTCCGGTGAGTGAGGCGGATGCGATGATGTATGAGAGAAAACGCAAGAACAAGGGCTTACGCCAGTAGGCTCTTGTTTTTTGCGCTTTATACAAGGTAAATTAAGTCCTAATGTGAATCAATGCTTTCTGTTTTTTGAATTTTTCTATTCCTTTTCTTCACTTATAATGATTACAAAATTATAGTAAGGGGAGAAAAATGATGGAAGTAAATGATTTAAGATCATCGATCGAGTTGCTAAAACAGATGGAACATCAGTTAGTTGAAACCGATATTGAAGTTGATCCGGAAGCGGAGCTCGCAGGTGTATACCGCCACGTGGGTGCAGGAGGAACGGTTATGCGCCCGACAACAGTCAACGGACCGGCGATGCTTTTTCATAATATCAAGGGGCATAAGGATGCGCGTGTACTGATCGGACTTCTTGCCAGCAGAGAGCGCGTGGCGGCGTTGCTCGGCTGCAGAAAGGAAGGGCTTGGCAAGCTGCTTTGTGACGCCGCGCTTCATCCCATCGAACCGATCGTAACAGACAAGAAAGCGTCTTGTCAGGAAGTAATCCATCGTGCGACGGATGCGGATTTTGATCTGTATCAATTGATTCCGGCACCGACCAATACGCCGGTCGACGCAGGACCTTATATCACGATGGGAATGTGTTATGCGACGCACCCGGACACAGGACTTTCCGATGTGACGATTCACAGAATGTGTATTCAGTCCAAAGATGAATTGTCTATATTCCTGCAGCCTGGCAGTCGACACATCGGAGCCATGGCGGAGCGTGCAACGGAATTAAACGAGCCGCTTCCCATCTCTGTATCAATCGGTGTGGATCCGGCAATTGAGGTTGGTTCCTGCTTCGAGCCGCCGACGACACCGCTTGGATACAATGAGTTGTCGATTGCAGGTGCGCTCAGAAAGAAACCGGTGGAGCTTACGCCTTGTGTCTCGATTAAAGAGAATGCGATCGCCAACGCAGAATACGTGATCGAAGGTGAGATCCAGCCGGGCGTAAAGGTGATCGAGGATCAGAATACGCACACCGGATATGCGATGCCGGAGTTCCCGGGATATAATGGAGCGGCGAGTCATGAGTGCTGGCTGATCAAGGTGAAGGCTGTTACCCATAGAAGAAACCCGATCATGCAGACTGTGATCGGACCGAGTGAGGAACATGTGAACCTTGCAGGCATTCCGACGGAGGCTAGCATCTACAATATGATCAATAAGGCATTGCCGGGCAAAGTTACGAACGTCTATGCACATCCATCCGGAGGCGGCAAATATATGGCAATCCTGCAGTGCAAAAAGACAGTGCATACCGATGAGGGAAAGCAAAGACAGGCTGCGCTGCTCGCGTTCAGTGCGTTCCCGGAGTTGAAACATGTGATCCTGGTCGATGAGGATGTGGATATCTTCGACACGAGAGATGTTCTGTGGGCGATCAACACGAGGTTTCAGGGAGACAGAGACCTGATCACAATCCCAGGCGTGCGGTGTCATCCGCTCGATCCGAGTTCCAATCCGCAGTACAGCCCGAATATCTGGGATAAAGGAATCAGCTGTAAAACGATTTTTGACTGCACGGTTCCGTTTGCATTAAAGGATAAGTTCGTGCGGGCAAAATTTATGGATATCGACGAAGAAAAATGGAGGGAATTCCTATAGGATGGAGACTATGAGAAGAATATTAGTTGGAATCAGCGGAGCGTCCGGCGCGCCGATCGCAATACGACTGCTGCAGCGGCTGAAAGAAATGTCCGATGTTGAGACACATCTTGTCATGACGCGCGGGGCAAAACTTACGATTGAGCAGGAAACAGAAGCGACCGTGGATCAGGTAAAAAAACTGGCAGATGTTGTATATGAGAATGAAGAGATTGGATCCAGACCGGCATCCGGAAGTTTTTCAATCGACGCAATGATCATCGTTCCGTGTTCGATGAAGACGGTGGCTGGAATTGCCGGCGGATATAGTGACAATCTGCTTTTGCGCGCAGCAGATGTTGTCATCAAGGAAGCGCGTCCCTTATTTCTTGTTGCCAGAGAATCACCGCTTAGCCCGATTCATCTAAGAAATCTTCAGGAACTGAGCATGATGGGGGTACAGATTGTCCCGCCAATGATCAGTTATTATCAGAAATATCAGACAATCGAGGAGTGGACGGACAATTTTGTTGAACGCCTGCTCGGCAAATTAGGGGTGCAAAACCATATGCAGACGTGGGAAGGAATGTGAGTATGGAAATCATCGTATTGGGGAAACCAATCCACATTTTTCTAAGCAAAACAAGTTGGGGCATCGATGTGCTGATCACCGGAGGTGACAGGCCACACATCGGCGCGGTGAGTGTTGTTGATGATCAGGGACATCTGCATACGCAAGTGTTCGAGGGTCATAAGGACGATTTCATCAGTGAGGAGTGGGCAAAGACTTTGCACGAGCAACATCAGGTGCCGGTCGTCGTCTCGGTTGGAATCCATTATGATGGAATTGATCCGGCTGGAATAAAAATGATCGTGAGGACGCTGCGGAAACAGCTGGATAGTATCGTAACAGATATGTGTGGAGAACATGAAAACGGACAGACGTAGACGAGGGCTACTGCCTGTCCGACCGATTACGTAAAGAGGTTGTCGTTGCACAGATCAACGAAAAGCTGCGCATTCTTAGAGAGAGGTTTATCGTTGCGGTAACAGATGGAAATCTGCGAGGAAATCACTGGCGTGATCGGCACGATACACCACGGAGCATCCGTCTGTTTCGGACCGTTTTCCGGAAGCTTCAGATGCGCATCCATCAGGAGTGCCACACAGTTCTGATTTGTCACCATATCAAGTATGGAATCAATGCGGTGGCTGGTAAACACGATGTTGGGAACGAAGTTGGCGTTCTGGCATGCATTCATCGAAATCTGGTACATTAAAGATCCTTCCTTGATGAAGCAGAACCGGTCATCTTTCAGCTGCTGGAGTGTGATGGAAGATGCGCCTGCCAATGGATGACTGATTGGAAGGAGTGCGACCAACTGATCCTTCAGGTAAGGAATACGTGTGACAAGTGTGTCGTTTAAAAAGTTTTTCTCAAATGTAGCCTTGTCCTCGCGCTGGAAAATAATCTCACAGCTCTCATTCTCGAGGTAGTGCATCAGGTGCATGGGATCGTCTTCGGTGATACGGATCGTCCCATCCGGATACAGCGTCTGAAACTGTGAGAGCAGCTGTGTGATATGATACTGTGGCATCGAAGGAAAGGCACCGATCGTGAGAAGACCATTTTCAATATTGCGCATGCGCTGTAGCGTTTGTTTTCCTTCAAATTCAAAATGCGTGATCGACTTGGCATACGGTAAGAAAGCCTGCCCGTAGCTCGTCAGTTCCACTCTTCGTGTGGTGCGCGAAAACAGATCAACCCCAAGATCTGTCTCAAGGTTCTTAATGTGTTTGGATAATGTCGACTGGTTCATGTATAACCGGTCGGAAGCTTCCCAGAAGTTTTTGGTCTCTGCGAGAACGACAAACTCTTTTAAATAATCCGTATTCATAGGATACCTGTCCTTTTAAGTCGTATTTTGACTTAATTCTAGCGGAAGCCGAATTGTTTGTCAACGAACCACAAAATATAATAAGAGTATCAAAACAACACAGACGAGGGAGGTTTTTCGTATGGAAAACAAAAAAAGAGTGCCGCTTATGAATAAAGTGGCATATGGAATTGGAACCGGTGGTGGATGTATCTTCAATCAGATCGCAGCCGCGTTTCTTTTGAATTATTACACGGACACGGCTTTGATCGGAGCAGGAGCCATTGCAACAATGTTTCTGGTCTGCCGTATTTTTGACGGTGTGACGGATCTGGTTATGGGTGGAATCGTTGATAAGACGTCAAGCAGACTTGGCAAAGCAAGACCGTGGCTGATCGCATCAGCACCACTCACATTGCTTGGAATTATTCTTCTTATGAATGTTCCACTTGGATGGAGCGAAGGTGGCAAACTGGCATATGCATACATAACTTATATTTTTATGAGTTGTATCGTATACACCATTTATGGTATTTCAAACACCGCTTTGCTGCCACTGATGACGCGTGACAAAAATGATTCGACGATGCTTGCAACATTTTCTGCTTTGGGAAATAACATCATCGGTCTGATCGCAGGATCTGCAATCACTCCATTTGTTCTGCATTGTGGATGGAAAGTTTCAAGTATCATTTTTGGTGTAGTTGCCTGCATTTTAATTCTGTTTTCTGGTCTTTTGAATAAAGAGATGGAAAACGAGGAGGAGGCTAAGGAGAGAGCAAGCGTTCCAATGAGCCAGCAGCTTCCTGCAACATTGAAGAATAAGTATTTCTGGCTTCTGCTGTTACTCGGTGCAGTTTCAATGCTTATGAATGCAAACGCGATCGGCGCACAGATTTTCTATTGTAACATGGTACTTGGAAATCCGATGTTTATGTCGGTTCTGATGACTGCTGGACAGCTCCCGGGTATTCTAATTCTGTTCCTTATGCCCGCAATCTCAAAGAAATGGGATAAGAAAACATTCTTGTTACTTGGTGCCGTGTTGATCGTAGTGGGATTTGCAATCACTGGATTTGCTGGGGATAATACAACTATGATCGTTGTGGGAACGGTAATCCGTTCACTTGGCGTCGGACCGATTCTCTCAGCAGTCTTTGCACTTGTGCCGGACGTTGTAGAGTATGGTAACTGGAAATTCGGCATTCGTTCCGAGGGATTGATCTCATCCGCTCAGTCTATTGGATCCAAGATCGGTATCGGTATCGGAAGCGCTCTCACAGGTTGGATTCTTTCAGCAGTTGGTTATAAGCCTAATATAGAGCCGACAGCAAAGATTATTAGTGCTGTTAAATTTGATTACACATGGATGGGAGCCATCCTTGGTGTTGTAATTCTTGTGATTGTTCTGTTATTGGATGTAGAAAAATATGCAGATCAATATAATAAAAATGCATAAAACAAGGTAATAAAAAAGAGGTAGTAATATGTACGATTTAACATTTGACCCGGAAAAATATGAGGTAAAAACATGTGAATTTGGAGAGCGCAAGGTTACATACCGCGCGTTTGAACACATCGTTTATTGTGCAAATCCAGTGAGCAAGGTGCAGACATTAAATATCTATGTGCCGGAGTGCTATTATGAAGGCGGAGAAATCAATGGATATTCGCTTCACACAGCACCGATTTTTGCGCCGAATACTGTTGGCGGATATATGGAAGGCCCGGCGATGGAAGTTGGAATTGACAAATTTAACCACAAGCCAAATTCCGCATTTGAAGCTTTGCTCCACGGATATGTTGTGATGTGTGCGGGCATCAGAGGTCGCAACACTGGTATGAAGTCAAAGGAATTTTTCGTTGGTGGTGCAGGTGATGAGACTGCATCGCAGGAGGAAAAGCTTACCGGCCGCGCACCGGCGATCATTGTGGATATGAAGGCAGCGATCCGCTACATGCGTCACAATGCCAGAAAAGTTCCGGGCGATGTAGAAAAAATCGTGACAAACGGTACATCTGCCGGAGGAGCACTGTCTGCGTTGGCCGGAGCAACCGGAAATGCGAAGGATTACGAACCGTACTTGAACGAGATCGGTGCAGCGGACGAACGCGACGATATCTTTGCCGCAAACTGTTATTGCCCGATTCATAACTTAGAGCACGCGGATGCTGCATATGAATGGCTTTTTGCGAAGGAGCCTGTATATCATATGATGAAGTTTAAGATGAGTCCGGAAGGTCCGAAGATGGTTCCGGATGTAGGAGAACTTAGCCCGGAACAGAAGGAATTGTCAGCTGAATTGAAGGCAGAATTTCCGGCTTATGTCAATTCGCTGGATCTCCGTGATCAGGACGGTGAGGCGCTGACACTTGATGCAGACGGCGAGGGTTCTTTTAAGGATTATGTGATGAGTTTCGTGCTGGCTTCGGCAACGAAGGAGAAGGCAACACACGATTCGCAGAATCGTCTGTCGGATCTTGCGGTTGCAGGCAGTGCAATCGAGGAACAGGATTATATCTCTTATGAGGGAGCGCAGGCGAGCCAGCTTGATGTGGACGCATACGTTGCCAGGATTACACGTATGAAGCCGGTTCCGGCGTTCGATGCCTTAGCGTTAAACAGTCCGGAAAATGAAGAGTTCGGTGATGACAAAGTGATGGCAAGACATTTTACTGATTTCTCGCTTCGCCACTCCAAGGCAGGTGGAAAGAAGGCGGATGCCTCGGTCATCAGGCTTTTGAATCCGACGGCGTTCATCGGAGAGTGTGATACTACGAAGCATTGGAGAATCCGACACGGAGCCTTCGACCGGGATACTTCGATCGCGATTCCGGTAATCCTTGCAACACTATTGAAGAACAAAGGGTATGACGTAGACTTTGCGTTGCCTTGGGGGCTTCCGCATAGCGGCGATTATGATCTAAAGGAGGCGTTTGCCTGGATCGATCAGATCGCAAAATAAATAAGACTTTGGAACATGCAGCGAACGATTGATTTGCTGCATGTTTTTTCTATATTTATAATGAAAAATGCGAAAATAGTATAAAATTTTTGAATGTAAAAGTTAAGAAAAATGGATTTACATTTTCGGGTGAAAGTGCTACGATAGTGGCGCAGTAAGCGAAAATTAAAAAATAAGAAGGAGGCGAATGATATGGACAGTTGTGATAGTCATAGTCGAAGTACATATAACGGTGGAACAGACTGGGATTATTGTAAGTGCCTGTAGATGCGCCTTTTATCCATATAAGCCGATCCACCGTCAGGAATGTCACAACCGTATGTGTTTGTGTAGCATTTGGCTACGGTGGATTTTTTATGCCCTTTTTTAGGGAGAATGGAGGCTTATTATGAGAAAAGAAGTATTAAAAGAACCAAAGTTTACAGAAGATATTGTATCCATTATCCGAAGCGGTCTTGGAAGAGAGCAGCTGATCGAGAAACTGAGTGATTATCACGAGAAGGATATCGCGCAAAGCTTTGCTTTCCTGACAAGGGAGGAACGAAAGGCGTTATATGATACGCTTGGAGCAGAATGGATATCCAATATCTTTTCTTATATTGAGGAGCCGCAGGCTTATATCGAGGAACTGGGGATTGACAAGCTGGCAGAAGTCATCAATGAGATGGATTCGGATGATGCGGTAGATCTCTTAGAAGACATTGACGAGAGTGTTAAGGCGAAGCTGCGCCCGATTCTCGATGAAGACGTCAAGGCTGATATTCAGCTGATTCATTCCTATGATGAGGATGAAATCGGAAGCCTTATAACAACGAATTTTGTCTGTATATCCAAGAATTTAAGTATTCGGCAGGCGATGAGAGAGCTTGTCCGCCAGGCTGGTGAGAACGACAATATTTCTACAATCTACGTCGTGGATGCTTCGGATACATTCTGTGGAGCAATCGACCTCAAGGATCTGATTGTTGCAAGAGAACATGATGAACTGGATGATCTGATCAGTTATTCTTATCCGTATCTGCTGGATCATGAGAAGATTGCGGATAGCATCGAGAAGATCAAGGATTATGCGGAGGATTCCCTCCCGGTATTGAACAGTAAGCGGGAACTGATCGGTATTCTGACTGCGCAGGATGTGATCGAGGCAGTCGATGATGAGATGGGAGAGGACTATGCGAAATTAGCCGGTTTGACCGCGGAAGAGGATTTGAAGGAGACCACGCTCGAAAGCATGAAAAAGCGTATGCCATGGCTGATCGTACTGCTTTTTCTCGGAATGGGTGTATCGACGGTTGTCGGAGCGTTTGAGGGCGTTGTTGCAGCCCTTCCGATCGTGATCTGCTTCCAGTCCCTGATCCTAGATATGGCTGGAAATGTCGGAACACAGTCACTCGCAGTCACAATCCGCGTGCTTATGGACGAGGATCTGGCGGGAAAAGATAAGCTGAGTCTTGTTGTCAAGGAGATGAAGGTTGGATTCAGCAACGGGCTTTTGCTTGGCGTGCTTGCACTCCTTTGTCTTGGCGTATATATTAAAGTATTCAAAGGTTATACCATCTATCAGGCCTTTATGGTGTCCGGCTGCGTCGGGATATCGCTGCTTGTGGCGATGATCATTTCGAGCCTTGTCGGAACAATGGTTCCGCTGTTCTTCCACAAGATTAAGGTGGATCCGGCGGTTGCTTCCGGTCCGCTGATCACAACCGTGAATGATCTGGTGGCAGTTGTAACATATTATGGATTGGCATGGGTACTTTTGATCCAGTGTCTGCACTTTGTGTAGATGTGTGTTTCTTATGATTTCCTTAGTATTTCGCGAAATCATTGAAGTGAATCGATGAAAAATATAGAATGAAATTAGAAGATTATGATAGAAATATGCGCAGGGAGAGAGGGAAATATGAGAGAACGGAAAAGATGGATCGCATTAGGAGTGACGCTTACGCTTGGAGTAGCTTCTCTGGCAGGATGTGGAACGAAAAATACCACAAAGGATCATAGCGCGGTTGAAGAAAGTTCTCAGAATCCAGATACAGAACCAACAACGGAGCAGGCGTCCGATGCAGAGACGACGATTGATGCAGAATTAAGAGAATTGGAGAACAAAGCGCAGGTCATCAATGATCAGCTGGAAGACGGTTCTCTCTCGCAGGGAGATATGAATCAGCTTTCCGCAGAATTATATGCTTTGTGGGATGATGAGTTAAACTCAATCTGGAAACGCATTAAGAATAAGCTGGATGCCGACGCGATTGAGGCACTTACAAAAGAGGAGCGTGCTTGGGTTCAGGAGAAGGAAAAACAGGTTAAGGATGCCGGCAGCGAATGGGAAGGCGGATCCGGTCAGCCGCTGGCAGAGAACACGACAGGCGCCAATCTGACAAGAGAGCGTGTGTATGTGCTTGCGGAGTATTTAAAGTAATTTTGATCATAAAGCGAAAGAGCAGATGTAAAGTTTGCTCTTTTTTCTATATTTATAATGAAAAATGCGAAAATAGTATAAAATGCAGTTTGAAAAAATGCGGAAATGTAGGAGAAGATATGTTTCTTAGGAGTTTTCATAAATGAATTGGTGGAGTATAATATAAACAAAAGGTTAGATATTAACAGTTAGAGAGAGGATTATGACTATGGTAACAAAGGTAAAAAAAGTTGGAAACATATCTGTTAATGTAGTTACAGATGCAACTTCTATACAGAAGAAGCCTTTTTTTAGTGAAAGTGATATTGAAATGGATAATCGCGCAAAAGCAGCAGTTAGATCTGCTTTGGATAAGGCAAAAGTTTGCAAAAAACCGATTGCAAAGTATGATCCTAAAACGAAACGAGCTTATGTAGAATATGCGGATGGAGAAAAGAAGTATGTCAATTAGAAGGCCGATGGTTCTTGTGTTGGCAGGACCAAATGGATCAGGGAAAAGCACGATTACGCAATATTTTGATAAAGTGGGCGAATATACGAATGCAGACGACGTTGTGGCTTCGACGGGAATGGATAATTTTGAGGCAGCTCAATTCGTAGATGAAAAAAGATATGAAGCTATTTCAAATAAAAAGGATTTTACGTTTGAAACGGTTTTATCTTCAGAATACAAAATGAACATTTTAAGAAAGGCAAAAGAAGAAGGCTATTTTATAAAATGCGTGTTTGTATTAACGATTGACCCATGTATTAATATTGCTCGTGTGAAGGCAAGGGTTGCACAAGGTGGGCATGATGTTGAAGAACATAAAATCGTATCGAGATATGCAAAATCGCTTGCGAATATAAGGGAATTGTTGTCTCTTTGCGATATTGTGCATGTGTATGATAATACTTTTGAACCGGTAAGAATTATAAGAAAACATAAAGAGGATATTTCGATTTTTACCAATGAATTGTGGAGTGAAGAACAGATTCTGGAATTGATACAATAGTGGAAGTATTTTATAAAACATAACTCCCTTTTCGGAATTGTGTACCTATGGGAAATGAGCTTATAAATATACATTGCAAACAGCAGACACCTATTTTATAATCAAATATAAAAATCGATACTTGTAGATGGAGGTAATCAAAATGAAAGAATATCAACATTTGATT